>Ga0256830_1000230_pt1 | contig 49012 bp, 45 predicted proteins | sample 128326metaG_FD_190537 | JGI IMG/M metagenome (GOLD analysis project Ga0256830, IMG submission 190537) | Hydrothermal vent microbial communities from Lau Basin, Pacific Ocean - 128-326 | ecosystem: Environmental > Aquatic > Marine > Hydrothermal vents | place: Pacific Ocean: Lau Basin | collected...
TGGCTCAGGTAGCGAAACTGTGCTTAAAGCAAATATTGCAGAACTTCGTTTTTTAACGCTTATTGGTGACTGGTTGTATTTTTCCACAAGCGATAAAAGCTATCGTCTATCTTTATTAGCTGACGCGCAGCTTGAAAAAATTGCCGACATATCTGCAACAAGTATAGCAGTTGATACTTCACCGAATGGTGAGGGGGTTTATTTGACATCGGATTCCGCTGGCTATCATTTTCCCGAATCATTCTTTACCAGCCCGGGATTACCGCCAGAGGGGGTTGACGCAAGTCTGGTAACAGTAACTGCGGGAGATCAAAATCTCACAGTGAATTTTGCTCAAGTACCAGATGCTGAGTTTTATACCATCAACGATGTGAGTATTAGTAAAAGTAATACCGGTAATATTGAAAAAACACTTGGCTCGCTAACCAATGGTATTGAGCAGAATATTACGATAACCGCGTACAATATTTCTGGTGCTTCTGATCCAGTTGTGGTGACGGGCACACCTTGGCTTGTTTCACCTACCATTGCTACCCCGGTGAAAGCAGGACAAGGATCAGGTGCACTGACGATTATGGAAACCTGGCCTGCCCAGGGTTCCAGAACATTGACACATTCACTTTATCGCTCTACAGCACCGAATGTTGATGTTTCGGGTGCTACAGACCCGGTTATTACCGCTGAAGCTCCGGACTCAGGTAATTTAATCTGGAACCAGACAGGTCTAACTGACGGCCAACTGTATTTTTATCGCGCAGTGATGGATGACGGTAATGTGAGCAGCGTCAGCGATGAGTTTATTGGCTTGCCGTATTTTTATAATGCGTATCCGGGCAGTTCCAGCATTCCAGGTGGTGATGTTTTAACAGTAGATGCAAGTGGAAATGCATATTGGGTAGCGAGTTATAATAGTGTGTGGCAGTCAGATGGCGTAAATTCTTCTTTCATGAAGGATAAAAATGGGGCAGACTTAATTTTAGCGCTAACCCAATTGGTCGCTGATGATAGTCAGGTCTTGTACGCAACAGAATCTGGTTCCAATGATATTATTCAGATACAACCCGATATTAATTCGGCATGGAGTAATACGACATTCGCTATCATGCCGGAAAAAATGAACCAGTTAATCATCGATGCTTCTGACTTATATAGTGCAGGCGCAGGTAAGCTTTACACAGTCGATTTGTTTGATAAAACTATCACGAATTTGTATCAATCAATTGAACCAATCAGTCATCTGGTAGATGGCGGTAGTTATGTCTATTGGGTGTCAGGCAGTGGGGAAAATACCGCGATAAAACGCATTTTGAAAACAGGTGGTGATGCAGAACTAATATTGACAGTGCCTAACATTGAAAACCTGGAAGTGGACTTTTCATCTGAAATGGTTTTTTACAGTGTTGCCAATAGTGGTGGGTTTAGCATTAATAAATACGACATAGCAAATGCGACGACAACAACAGTAACAGACAAATCAATATTGCGAAATTTTGCGGTAAACCCGGTAACTGCCGATGTTTATGCTGCTGTTAACAAAACAATTAATGGCACCATGTCGTATAACAGTTTTGTGACATACAATAATAATGGCGTTGAGGTTAACGAAATGAAGGGTGTACCGGGCACACCAAATCCTGCGCCTAATTTTGCCGATACGATGAATAATAATGCTGACCTAAAGTATATGAAAGGTAATTTGTATTACCTTGTGCCGAATAGCCCGGTGGGTAAAGATCGCGCATTCAAGTTGCAATGAGTGCTCAACTCATTTGAAGATGAATACTTTCATGAGTAAGTGGGTTTTGGCGACTTGAAGTCGCGTCTTATTTTAGTTTAGGGTGCGGCAATTATGTCACTTGATTTGCTTTTGTAACAACCGCACACCACGCATCATATTGTTCACGTCCCGCAGCGGCGACGACTGATCGGGGTTTAAGGCTGGGGGTAAATATACTTTCCCCTTCCAGAGTCATGGCATGGCCGCCGGCTTCTTTTAAAATTAACTGGCCGGCGGCAATGTCCCAGAGTTTTTGCTGACCATGCAAATAAAGTTGCACTCTGCCCATGGCTAGCCAGCACCAATCCAGAACGCCTGAACCGAAACTGCGTTGCGAGCTGTAAGGTTGTTCGCTTGCCAGGCGCGCAGCAAGACTGGGCGGCAAGCGTTTGAAATCAATGAGTGCCATGCACTCGGTTAATGGCAATGTTGTATTGTTGGGTTTTAAGGGCTCCGAATTTAGCCATGCACCCTGGCCGTTGATGGCGCTAAAGCATTCCTTGCGAAGTGGGTCATAAATGATGCCTAATTGAATTTCGTCATCACGTAATAGCGCAAGTGAAACCGCAAAGCAGGGGATGCCTGCGGCAAAATTGCTGGTGCCATCCAGCGGATCGAGTATCCATAGCCCGTTTTTCGCGTTATCCAGTTGTTTTTGTTGCTCTTGATCCGACATTTCTTCACTGAGTATCGGGGTTTCAGGCCACTGTTGGGTTAAAGCGGATATCAGGGCGCTTTGGATTGCATGGTCTGCTTGCGTCACAATACTGCCGTCATTTTTGAAGTGGCGTGTTGTTTGGCCAAAGCGTGGTATTAAGTGTTGTTCGGCAGCGCTCACTATTAATGCGTTGAGCTGTGTCAAGTTGGGTAGCTCATCATTGGTCTGAATTTTCATAAGTTATCCTGGTTGTCTTCTCTCTAAATACCGGCAGGGGTGGTTTTCCTCTTGCGCTTTTGTCTTGCTTAATGGTGTCTGCGTAACTGTTTCACCCTATTCTCGTTGATAAGATATGCTCAGTAAATACATGTGCTGTTGATATAACATGGCTCAGTGTCTAAATAATCAGAGTGTTTTTTAGAAGATTAGGCAATTGTGGCAATAAAGCCCGATAACAGTGCGGTTACTCCCGGCAAACCACGGGAATGTTGTGTCCCTTTTCGTAATACACTGTAATCCGGTATGATTTGTGACATCTGTATGATATTGGGATTTTATTGGAAGCGCGTAAATACAAAACAAGGAAAAATAGCCGTTATGTCACCGAGATATAATTACACTGACGCGCCAAGTGCATCAGGAAATGATTGGGATAATATTAAAGCCTTAGCCCCTTTTCTTTGGGAATACAAAGGGCGCGTTTTGTTTGCATTGTTTTGTTTGGTGTTGTCCAAATTTGCCAATGTTGGTGTGCCGGTTGTTTTAAAAGATATTATCGATAGCTTGAATGTGGACACGCATGAGCTTGTTGCGTTGCCTGTTTTTTTGTTGTTTGCATATGGTGTACTGCGCATCGCCAGTTCGCTTTTCAATGAGCTGCGAGACGTGTTGTTTACTCGAGTGCGGTATCGTGCCATGCGCCGACTTATTATTCGTACCATGCAGCATTTGCATGACTTGTCATTGCGCTTTCACCTTGAAAGAAAAACAGGTGCTGTCAGTCGCGACTTGCAGCGCGGTGCCACCAGTTTAAGCAATCTGCTCAACTATTTTACTTTTAGTATCATTCCTGTTCTGGTTGAGTTTATTTTGGTAGCAGCGTATTTGTTGTCGCAATATAACTGGGCATTTACAGTGATTATATTTGGTTGTGTTGCCGTGTATGTGGCATTTACGCTGGCTGTGATGAACTGGCGAATGGAGCACCGTCAGGCGATGAACAAGCACGAATCCAACGCCAATAATATTGCTGTGGATAGTTTGATAAACTATGAAACGGTCAAATACTTTAACAATGAACAACTGGAAATTGGTCGAACGGATCAGCATTTAGCGCAATGGGAGGATAGCGCGGTGGTTACACAAACCTCGATGTCGATGTTGAACTTCGGTCAAGGTGCCATTATCGCTATTGGGGTCACGCTTGTGATGTTCTTTGCCACGAGTGAAGTTGTTGACGGCAATATGACGCTGGGTGACCTGGTACTGGTGAATGCATTTTTGTTGCAATTATTTATTCCGTTAGGTTTTTTGGGCGTTGTGTATCGTCAAATACGTTATTCATTAACTGATATGGATCACCTGGTTAAATTGCTAAATGAAAAACCTGAAATTGTTGATGAAAAAAATGCACCTGATTTGCGGATATCAAACGGCGAGGTGATTTTTGATTCAGTAAGATTTTCTTATGAGGCAGATCGGGAAATTCTGCATGAGGTGAGTTTTTCCATTGGTGCTGGCGAGAAGGTTGCTGTGGTCGGGGCGAGTGGTGCAGGAAAGTCAACGCTGGGGCGTTTGTTGTTTCGTTTTTATGATATAAACTCCGGCGAGATTTTGATTGATGGCCAGGATGTAAGAAAAGTGTCACAACACAGTTTGCGAAAAAATATTGGCATAGTGCCTCAGGACACAGTGTTGTTTAATGAAACACTGTTTTTTAATTTGCAGTATGCTAACCCTGAGGCAACAGCAGATGAAATATTTTCTGCTGCCAAGCAAGCGAATCTGCATGAATTTATTGCTTCACTGCCTCAAGGTTATGAAACCGTGGTTGGTGAACGCGGCCTCAAATTGTCTGGCGGTGAAAAACAGAGAGTTGCTATTGCCAGGGTGATTTTGAAAAAACCGAAAATATTAATTTTTGATGAGGCGACTTCGGCATTGGATACGCACTCCGAGCAAGCGATACTGGATTCGCTAAAAGCGACGGCGCAAAACCATACCACACTTGTTATTGCACATCGTTTATCTACAATAGTGGATGCAGACAAAATTCTGGTGATGGACGCAGGCTGCATTATTGAGCAAGGCTCTCATAACGAGTTACTTTCTCAACAGGGGCGTTACGCCGAAATGTGGCAGATGCAACTGAAAGAACAGGGTGATTTGGTTACTGCTCCGGGCTAGTTTAATGCTTTTTTGATTTCCTCTTCCAGTGCTTGCTCATGGTCGGTTCGAAACCCCTTGTGAGTCATAAGTAGCGTACCATCCCTGCCAATCAAATAAGATGTTGGCATAACCTGTACATTGTAGCTGTCGGCTACTTTGCCGTCGGGGTCGTATGCGATGGTGAACATTGCCGGGTTTTTTGCTAAAAATCGTTCGGTTGCTTTTTTGCCGCTGTCCAGGCTGATGGCAATAATTTCCAAGCCTTGATCTGCATATTTTGAAAACATCTTGTTCATCCAGGGAAATGATTTTCTGCAGGGTGTGCACCAAGACGCCCAAAAATCAATATAAACGACCTTGTCTTTGTATTGACTAAGGGAGATTTTGCCATTGGTGCTATCCAGAGAAAAGTCATCGCCCGCAGCTGCGTGGATAGACTGGCTTGCGATAAGAAAAATGAAAAGGGTAAACAAAGAAAAGCAGTATTTCATGGTGGTTCCTTACTTGTTAAGTTATTGTCGGGTTTGGCGCCAGTGAGCATGTTACTGGTGAGCGACGCCGGGTTAAAAGTATGCCTGTATTTTAAATTGTTATTTTGGGATTCTCATTCTGTCGGGGGCACCGTTGCTTGATAAATCTGTATATTAAATGAAGCCGTTGTCTCGAGTTGGGTTAATTTGGCGACTTTACTTCGGGCCAATCCAGTTGCATTCCAGAAATAAGGTGTCATTTTGAACAGGTTGTTAATATCCTGTTTGCTCGTGAGCGATATCTCCTTGCTAACTTCATTTTTATGGATAAGCGTAAACCCCTCAGGTATAGTCTCGGAAAAATGCGGTTGAACTTGCGTGTACATTGTTTTCCGCAGTTGCGACAAATGCTTTTTCCCAGGTGTTACACTAACGACAATTGCGTGGTTTGAAAGTTTATTTTTTAATTGAATAAAATTCAGAGGCGCATTTATTTTTATAACAATATCAAGCGAGTTATTCTTTACCGGAATTTTATTTGAACTGGCAACAAACCAATGAGTATGTTTGTTCCGCTTCGCAGCCAGACGAACAGCCTCTTTGGAGATATCCATGCCATAAAATGCAATATTGTTTTCTTTGACATGATTTGCAATTTGATCGGTAAAATAACCCTCGCCACAACCGACATCCAGTAAGTTTGCTGGTGTGTTGATGCTGTTAAACTGGCGAATGAGCTGTGCTATTTCCGGGGCGAGAAAGCCGTAAAAATTCTTATTGAGAAAATTTTTACGGCAATGAATCATTTCTTTGTTATCACCAGGTTCTTTGGACTTTTTCTGTTGAGGTGGAAGCAGGTTTATATAGCCTTCTTTGGCAAAGTCGTAACAATGCCTGTTTTCGCACACCAAACTACCCGATATTTTTCTCAAGCTGGTTTCACAAAGCGGGCAGCTGAGAACAGATTGACATATAAGCGGGTTTTGCATGTTAGGTGGTTTGTGATTTCAAGGCCTGTACCGGCGTTACTCCGTCAAACTATGGCAGTAGTCGCTAAATTTGCAGGGTTATTCTAGCACAGGTTTTTACAAACGGATATTGGCAATAATTATTCTGGGCTTATCGATATTGCTGATGGGTACAGCCGGGTAATGGTAAAGCATTTTACCAGCGGTAGCGAAACTGAATACCAAGCGCCTTGCCGTCTGAAAATGCATTTACCCTCGTGTTTTTCCTTTCGGTGAAAAAATAGCTGGAAAATGCCCCCAACGCCGCGCCAGCCAGAACGTCACTGACATAGTGTTTGTTTGCTTCAACTCTGCTCCAACCGACAAATGTGGCTGCGATATACGGCAAAACCGCTTTTTTATATCCGTAGCGCAAATGAATATAAGTGGCACTGGAAAAAGATGCCGATGTGTGTCCAGAGGGAAAGGAATAAGGGGCACCATTAGGGCGGGTACGATTAACGCTGTATTTAAGCGCATAAGTTGCTGCCATGGTGGTGCCAAATGATTTGTAAAACTGCGTTCGTCCTTCGCGGTCATTTTCCATGTAGCTCATTGTTATTGCGGTTATGGGCATGAGCAGTTGTACTGTGTCGCCGGCGGTTTCGTAATTGTTTGCATGAGCATTGTTGCCTATCAATAAAATTGCAAGCGCAAAAATCAATTGTTTTTTCATTATTGTTCGCTTTATTGTGGGTGAAGTAGGAGTATACAATTTTGTTTTTTTATTTTCGCTGAATTTTTGAGATAAATCCGAAAAAAATAACGAATATTTTTTGGATTTGCACGCCATTTTACTGTAAAAAGCAATATGGCAATGAGGTGGGTTTTTTAACGAGAATAAACATAGGGTGCTATTGGGTGCGTTGGTTGGTCTTTTTTGGGGTGTTTATGTGTTTCCTGAATTCTGCTGTTGCATCGGATGGGAACGCCTCGTCTGTGAAAAATGAAAGCATGCCGTTGAATCTGTCGGCGGAAGAATTTGTTTTGTTGCCTTATGAGCGGCCAAAAGCATTTGACTGGCTGACGGACTCGCCTGAAAACCTGCTTTCTTTTATTAAGCGTATTCATCCCAAAGAAAATATTTGGTGGCTTGCTGGTATTGGTTTAAGTACGGCCGTATTGATTAAATACGATCAAGCGATTATGGATGAATCACAGCGTTTTGCCCGTCGCCTGGGTTTGATATCTGATACCAAAACAGGTCGAGAAACCTATACAATTATTGATTTTTCTGTTGGTGAGTTTCCGCTGCCATTGATTATTCCAAAAAATGTCAATTCGGTGATGTATTTTATTGGTGATGGCTTGACCCATCTGGGCATTGTTGGTGGTTTACTTGGATATGGCCTGAAAAACGATGATAATCGCGCCTTGTCCACAGCAAGTCAGACGCTTGAAGCCTTGCTTGTTACCGGTGTTGTCGTGCAAGTAATTAAGCGCACAACCGGGCGAGAGTCGGGATTTACCGCATCCCGACCGGGAGGCAAGTGGCGTTTTTTCCCCAATCAACTTGAATACACCCGGAACGTACCCAAGTTTGATGCCTATCCTTCCGGACATATGGCAACGGTAATGGCTACGACGACGGTGCTTGCCGAGAATTACCCGGAACATAAATATATTCGCCCCCTTGGTTATACGCTGATGGCAATAATGGGGTTTGGAATGACAAATAACGGCGTACATTGGGTAAGTGATTATCCGCTTGCCATTGGTATCGGCTATATTGCGGCAAAAGGTGCTGTTGAGCGCAACCGCAAAAAGCGCTGGTTGAAATCGCGAGGCATGAAACTCAGCCGCGAAAAAATACCCGGCCGGATTGATCTGGACTCGATTGTGCCTTATGCATCAGCCAATGCTTTTGGTTTAACTTATCAAATACGTTTTTAATATGAAAAAAACGGCATTTCATTTTGCTTTTTTCTCAATACTTGTTTGGGGTGCTGCGTTTTCTGATACGTTGGCACTGGAAGCCAGGGATAAACAGCTTATTACCGACTTGTTGTTGGCACTAAAGGTAAGTTATGCCAAAGTGAACGATTACTCGGCAACGATGCGTCTTGAAAGTTTTGAGGATGAATATCGGCTGCAAAACCAAAAAATGTGGTTTAAAAAGCCCGGGTATTTGCGCCTGGAACAGCTAGGCCCCTTCAAAAAGGGGGCGGTGTTGGTGATATTGCCCGACGGCAGTATTAAAGGGCATTTGGGTGGTTTGTTGTCATTTGTTGTTGTTTCAATCGATGCTGATGATGAAAATATGTATGGTGTGACTCAGGATTCGGCACTGAATTCTGATTATGATCGTATTATTGATATTGCGCTTGGCTTGCGTGACAGGGTGATTAGCTATTCGATTAACACGGAATTTATAAATAATAAAACGCGCTTGGTTCTGGATACTACCTACAATGGCAGAATTACCCGTATGCGTTTACTCATCGATCCAGGGACGCTGTTTATTGTCGGTTTGGAGCGCTATAGCAAGGGCAAGCTTATCCATAAAATCAGTTGGTTTGATATTCAAACCAATAAAGGCATTCGAGCCTCCCGGTTTGCGCTTTAAGCCCAGGAGAGCTTTTTGCTTTTAGTTGTTGAGCTTGCCGGCAATTGTTGCCAGACGTTTGCCCAGTGCGCGGGTTAAACGCTTTTCTTCATCACTCATGGTGTTTTTCCCCTCTTGTCCCGCAAAATGACTTGCACCATAAGGTGAGCAGCCAGTGGTGGATGTGTGTAGATCTGGTTCGGAGTAAGGCAGGCCGGTTATCAGCATGCCGTGATGTAGTAATGGCAACATCATGGAAAGCAAAACACTTTCTTGTCCGCCGTGAATGGTAGAGCTTGAGGTGAAAACAGCAGCGGGTTTGCCTGCCATTGCACCGGAAAGCCACAAGCCGCTGGTGCCGTCAATAAAGAATTTCAGAGGTGATGCCATATTGCCAAAATATGCAGGAGAGCCCAAGGCCAGCGCATCACAATTTTTTAAATCATCCAGTGTGACATAGGGGGCGCCACTATCTGGAATATCGGCTTCACACGCTTCGCAAACACGGGATACATTGGGTACAGTGCGTAATATTGTTTCAATATTGAAGCCCTCTTTGCTGGCTTCTTCTGCTCCTCGGGCAATGAGTTGCGCCATTTTTTCCGTAGCGCCGTGACGGCTGTAATAAAGGACTAGAATTGTAGTCATTGTTGTTCCTGCTTGTATGGGTAATTGCGCAAAGTGCCAAATTAAATGTAGAACAATGGTATACCAGAACCGAATCAGGACGGCAAATGCCATTGCTGTATCTTGGGTCGAATTGCCTTGATTGGTTTGGCGCTGTATCTAGCCTGTGTGAGCGAGGCAGCATATAAAAAGCCTGTTTTGGTGAGAGGTCTATTTAAAAAAATTGTTGTGCACCAAATGAAATATAGCTTTGCGTCTTTTGAGATGAAAGCAAAGCAATGTCGATGCGACCGTTAAAACTGTAAACCTTGGGCGAAATCACCCGCAGCCCCATGCCAGCACTGAAAATCGTTTTCTTGAGTTGCGATAAATCGCTCAGTCTGTTTGATGCATTGGCAACATCCAGAAAAAAGATATGCTGAATGACCAACCAGTTATTTTTTAAGCTGGGAATCCGGTATTCGGCGTTTGCCAGCCAATAAGCTTTGCTTCTGAATTGCCCGTCATAATAACCGCGGATGTGTTTAAAGCCACCAACATAAAACAGGTTTTGAATAAGATTCGTTTCAATTGCCGCCGCATTAAAACGCAATGCCGCATTTGCTGTGTGGGGTAATCGCCAGAAAATAGTGTTTTCCCAGACGATTTTTTTAATATGTGCTTCCGAGCCAATTTCTTCGCCGGCGTATTTGAGAAAAAGTGTGGATTGCTTTCCGCTTATCAGGTAGTTGTCATAATTTAACTTTCCGATTCTGGTGGAAAAAGTGGCGGATATTTCACTGGAAGAAGCGGAGTTGCTTAATAAGTCTGCGGTGTAACTGTCTATTTTCTTGTTGAGGTTTATGCTAAAGATGTCAGTCTGACTGAACTGCAAGTCTAGGCCAACGACGAACCACAGCCTTATCTCTGTTTCAAAAAGCAATTTGAGTTTTTTCTGGTCAATGATGTAATTGCCCTGGTTCTCGCCACTTGGCGTGAATAATGAGCGAGGTCGTTTGCTTGACCACAGATCAATTCCGCCAAGAAGGCGTTTGTCCAGTATCCGAGGGTTACGATACCAAAGGACGCCACCATTCTCTCCATCCCAATTATCATATTGGGCGCCCACTTCGATAAAACGACCAAACGCATTTATGTCGTAAGCACCGGCATTGGCATAAAAAGTATCACCGCCACTGTTGATATTTGCATACGGTATGGTTGTCCATCGTTCTTCCAGTACCAGTGTTAAACGGATGTGATGATTTTTTTTAAGTTCAATATAGGGTAAAACACGGGTAAAAATGCGCAGGTTCTTTAGTCGTTGGATGCTATCGAGGAGCAAGGTGCCGGTAAGCGCATCTGCTTCACGAAACAATAACTCTCTGCGCACGACATGGGCTTTGGTCTTGTGTAGTCCCTTAATAATAATCTGGTCAACAATGGGGGATTTATGCAAAGTATGGGGGATTGAATGATCTGCATTTACTGGATTGACATTCAGGAAGTAGATAAAAAAACAATGTATGGAAAAATGCAACACAAAAAGTGCCGTGTGTGATAATGGCCTGGTCAGGTTGAGTTGCTCCAATAGTTTTCGGTGCCTTGTAGTGTCTGGTCGCAGGTGGCTGAAAAGTTCGCGTGTGGCACGATACCGCATTAAAATGCGCATTTATTGCATGTAAACGGCGCTTTTTTGCCGAATTTGCCTTGCCTGGCCCTTACCTGCGAGCTTTGCAACAAGCTGCTAGGATAATACAAAAAAGCAATAAGTCAGCGTGTTTTTTATGTCTGCGAGATTGTGCACAATATATGCGAACTATTTACTTAGGTGATTTATGGCTTTTTTTAGCGCGTTGATTGTTTTAAATTTGATTTTGGTGTTGCCGATGCCGGTAATTGCGGCCAGCGATGATTTTATGCTTGCTGATTTAACCGGCAAAGAGCATAAGCTTGGTGATCAAAAAGGCAAATGGGTAATCATCAACTACTGGGCTACCTGGTGCCCGCCCTGTGTGGAAGAGATACCGGAGTTGATATTTTTTCATGACAAGCATAAAGCAAAAGACGCCATTGTCTGGGGGGTGAATTTTGAAGACATAGCGGAGAAAAAGGTCAAGGCGTTTCTTGAAGATTATATGGTGAGTTATCCCATACTCTTGGCCGAGCCGGGGAGGCGATCTTATTTCGGGCCGATCATGGGTTTGCCGACAACGTATTTTATATCGCCAGACGGCGAGCTGGTGCATACTCGGGTAGGGCAGGTAAGTGTGGAATATATTGAAAGCGTCATGAAAACGCATGCAGATAACAGGCAGAGACTACGGGAAGCAAAATGACAGCTATTCACAGGGGTGCTGGTACATTCGCAGGCCAAACCTGGTTTGTTGGGGTGTTTTTTGTGATGTTATGGCTGATAGCGATTCCGATTGCTGTGGCTGATGGCAATATTCGCGATCCGTACAAATTCTTTTTTAACGAAACCTGGGGCGAGTTCGACGAAGAATTAATTCATGCCAAAGAGCAAAACAAAAAGGCAATTTTGATTTTTTTTGAGCTGGATGAATGCCCGTTTTGTCATTTCATGAAACTGAATGTCTTGAACAAGCCAGAAGTGCAAGCCTATTTCCGAGAGCACTTTTTGAATTTTGCGGTGGATATTGAGGGTGATATTGAAATGCGTGGATTCGATGGTGAAGCGCTGACTCAAAAGCAGTTTTCCACCAAAGTCCATCGGGTGAGGGCAACGCCCGTGTTTGCTTTTTTTGATCTTGAGGGCAAGAAAATTACCCGTTACACGGGAAGAACGGCAAACGCCAAAGAATTTTTGTTGCTTGGGCGCTATGTCATCGAGGGCATTTATAAAAAAATGTCCTTTACAAAATACAAACGTCGTATGAAAAAGGAAGACAACGTTAACGAGTCATGATTTACCGTGTATATCTGTTTGCCATGCTGGCATTCCATGCTGGTTTTGCAAAGGCATCGCAACCCGCATCCGCACCTGAACCATTACCGGAGCCGCTTGAGCTGGGGTACGCGCTATCACTTTCCAAGGCAAATAATATTGTATTATCCATGGTGGAAAATGAGCTGGCGGCAAGTCGAATCAAGCAGGACTTGATTCGCGCTGATGTTGGATTGAATGCCACGTTTACGGCCAGAGCGCGATGGGCAGAGTCGCCACCTGCATTACAATATTTGGGGAGAAAAGACCATGCGGCATTATTGGCAGTCTCAAAGCCGCTGTATGACTTTGGACGAACATCAAATAAACTGCGTGCGGGTGAAAAAAACCAGGAAATTGCAGCGCTAAGAATAAAACGCAGTACGCAAACACATCGTTTGCAAATAATGCGTGCATTTTTTGATGTGCTGCTTGCGGATTTGATGTTTGCCCGTGATAACGAAGCCATGGCCATGGGTTATATTTATTATGATGAAATGAAAGAGCGTGAATCGCTTGGGCAAAAATCCGAGCTTGATGTCCTGGAGAAAGACAGTTTTTATCAACAAGCGCGACAGGCCCGATACGAAAGTGAATCGAGGCAACGGTTGTCCCGAAACTATTTAACACAGTTACTTGATCGTCCCGGTCGGCTGCCGTCGCGACTGGTGATGCCCAGACTTGAATATCATAAGTTGAAGATCAAGGAAGTGGAAGTATTAAGCAAAGTGGCACTGGCGAGAAATCTGGACTTGAGAATACTGGCTGAAACCTTGACGGCGCTAAAGTATGAGGCAAGTGCCATTCGAGCTCAACGCCTGCCACTGCTAACGGCCGAAGTGGAATCAGGTTATTATCAGCGCAATATTGGCGGAAATGATATCTGGCGTGCTGGTGTGGCTGTTGAAGTACCACTTTTTCAGGGTGGAAAAATCAGTGCGGAACTGGCTTTGGTTAAAAACCAAATTAGGCAATTGGAACTTGAAATTTATCGAAAAAAGCAAGATATAAAACATCAGGTACTGGAAAACTGGCTGGCCCTGGGTGACTTGACGATACAGTCTCGAGCAGCGGAGGTGTTATACGATTATCGGGAATATGATTTAGATCGGGCAAGAGCATTGTACGAAATGGATGCCGAGTCTAATCTGGGCGACTCGATGGTGGCGTTAACAACAGCGAGCTTGAAAATAGCTCAGGCACGGTTTGAAATCGCCATGCGTTGGGAAATATTGGCGCAATTAACCCAAATGACAGTGGCTGAAATGCGTATGGAAAAGCCGTTGGAGGAAGATCAGCTATGAAAAATTCCGCCGTGATATTACTTGTCGGTATTGGCATTTTTTTATCGGCTTTTACTGTTGTTGCGCAAGAATACGCATTGAGCATAGCAAGTCAGGGTGTTGTACAAACAGTAAACGTAAGGGCAGGCGAAAAAGTAAAAAAAGGGCAAGTGCTATTAACGCTTGATCGTCGTGTTTATCAGGCAAGGCTGGATGAAGCTGTGGCTGGGTTAAGAAGCATGAAACTGGATTTTGACGAGCAAAAAAAAGAACTGGCGCGAGCTGAAGAATTGTATGATAGAACAGTGACTTCAGACCGGGACTTGAGTCTGGCAAAAATCGCTTTTGCGAATGCTGAATCACAATTAAAAAAAGCCCAACGAGAAGAAGCACAAGCACGTTATGATTTTGAGCACAGTCGATTGCTTGCGCCGTTTACTGGCAAAATTAAATTTGTTCATGCTTTTCCCGGTATGGTGGTGGTAAACCAGATGAAAGCGACCGTGCTAATGACGATGGAAAAATAAATGCCTGAAGATGACTTGGATAACCCGAATACTAATCGCCAGGATAGGCCGTATCAAAACCTAAATCCAGATAAAGTGCTGGATGTGGTTGAAAGCTTGGGCTACTCCGTTAATGGACAGCTTTTAGCGTTAAACTCATATGAAAACCGGGTTTATCAACTGGGTGTTGAAGATGAATTGCCCGTGGTTGTTAAGTTCTATCGCCCCGCTCGTTGGCGGGATGAGGCGATTCAGGAAGAGCATGATTTTTCTTACGAGTTGGCAGAGTACGACGTGCCAGTAGCACTACCATTGAAAATCAATGGGAATACTTTACATAATATTGAAGGGTTTCGTCTTGCCGTCTATGAGCGCAAACCCGGGCGTGCCCCTGATCTAGATCAATCTCAATCCCTTGCGCAACTGGGGCGACTGTTGGCGCGAATTCATTCCGTTGGTTCCCATGGGCGGTTTCAATACAGGCAAAAATTAGCTAGCCAAATTCTTGGTCACGAAGCCCGTGACTTTGTTTTAAGCAGCGGTTTTTTGCCCGAGTATTCAAAAGAGAGCTACGCGACTATTACGGAACAATTGTTACAATTAATTGATGTTTATTTTGATGAATATGCCTTGCCTGTTTATCGCCGAATCCATGGTGATTTCCATATGGGAAACGTGTTGGTAAATGACAAGCAGTTTATTATTGTCGATCTGGATGATTGTCTGAGTGGTCCAGCGATACAGGATATCTGGATGCTATTATCTGGAGAAAAACACGAGCAGGAATCGCAATTACGTTCCGTGATTGAAGCTTATAACGAATTTCTAGAATTTGATGCGTCAGAGTTAGGTATGGTTGAAGCGCTAAGAACATTGCGCTTAATGAATTACACAGCCTGGTTGGCAAGACGCTGGAATGATCCTGCTTTCCCGCAAAACTTTCCCTGGTTTGATTCTCCCCGCTATTGGGAAGAACATATCAACTCATTGCAAGAACAGTTATTTTTAATGCAAAGTAATGATCAAGGCTTGCAACTGATCTTGTGATTTTTGTTGCAAGCGGCTAATGTGCAAATGAAATATTCATGGCTTGCTGCGAATCATTGTCGTTGTTATTTAAGCGTATGGTGCAATGTGGATTCCACACGTTGCCATTTTCACCTTCAATAAAATAGGATGATGCTGCGAGTTGATGAAGTTGGTCTCCCGTTAATGCAGATAAAAACAAACGCATGGCATTTTGTTGCTCAAAGCTTCCTTCACAGTTTTTATGTAGATTATTGCTAAAAAAATAACTTTCCGTGTGACTAAAATTAAATTTGTTTTTTTTAAAGAATTGCCAAAAATCAAATTTCACGTGCAACCAGTTCTTGGGTTTCATGTCACTTGATGCAGAAATATGTGTGGCAAATCGCCGGTTATTTTGAAGGTCAAGTAATACCAAAATGATACAACAGCTGGCTTCGGATAATATCAGTGAGTCGCAGCCATAGTAGCTGTGATTCATGTCCACATAACGATATCCGTTGATCCATTCACCGTTTTTAATGCCTTTTGGATACCACTTGTGCGCTATAGGTTTGATGTTATCGACTTGTCCTCGATGGATGACAAGTTGTGCGATACTGCCTTTAGCTGAGTCTTTGTTTGAATATTTTTTTTGAGAAATGCATTTCGAAAATTGCTTCCACTTCATTTTTCGCCCTCCCAAGCGTGCAGATTTTGTTTTAGTGTTTAACTATAGAAAAGAAAAAGCCAAACTCAAGGAAAGTAATAATATTGTGATTTTTGTGAGGTTATTGCTTGCATTTAATTTGTTGCAGTAAATGCCCTCTTGTTTGGTGCAGGGAATAATATTGAAACAGGAAGTGCTTATCAGTCTGCGCTGTTTTATCAATACTAGGGCACCTCTGAATAATTCCCTGGCGAGCGATAGCGGCGTTAAAAACGCTCTCAAAATGCTCATTTATTACATATAAACTCCGCTTTTTCGATTGTTTTTGCCTTGCTCTCATCTCACCAGGGAATTATTCAGAGGTACCCTAGGCCAATTTTTTCTTTGTTAAACGGTGCGATTTATACGTTTTTTTTTATGCTGTTATGACTTGTTTTTTTTGAAAAAGACGCCAAATTTATAGTAGGAATTGAAGGGAAATGTTTTATAAGTTGAAGTGACTGTGATGTTGTTGCGGTTGCCAGAATTCGGTGATCGAAATAGTAAATATTTTAATTTCGCTTATAGAAGGAGGTTATGGCCATGAATGAAGTGACAAGTAAAAAGCCGGTTGTTGTTGATAAAACAGGAGGCTTGCAACAGCAACGTAGCCGTTCTGTTAATCCGTTTGAGGAGATGGATCGCCTCTTTGAAAGTTTTTTTCCAAAAAACTGGATGCAACCTTTGCGTCGGGAGTGGCCCGAGTGGGTAGAACTCAGCTTGCCGTTTGAAGGTGGCACACCAAAAGTTGATGTCTTGGAGCGTGACGAAGCGGTGATAGTGAAAGCGGCGTTGCCTGGGGTTGATAAGGACAATATGGATATTTCTGTTACCGAAGATCAGGTAACGATTAAGGCGGCGACCAAGCATGAAAAAGAGGAAGAGAAAGGTGATTATCATCGCCGGGAAATTTCTCAGGGATCTTACTCAAGGACAGTGCCGTTGCCTGTCGCGGTGCAAAGTGACAAAGCCAAAGCAAGCTTCAAGGACGGTGTTCTGGAATTGACATTACCAAAAGCAGCGCCGGCAAAACGACACAGTATTAAAGTGGAATGATGAAAAGGAGGTGTTGAGTATGTCTACACTTCAGGATTTACGCGGTGGGGTTAATCGCTTTTGGGACTCCCTGGCGGAAGGTTGGCGGCATCTTGTTTCGCGTGCCTCAGGTGCTTTAACCCGTTTTCAAAATGGCAAATCAAAAAACAGTTTGCCGGAGGTTGTGCGTGGTAGTGAATGGGGCTTGTTGGCAGCCGAGCTTTATGATGATGAGCAAAAAGTGGTTGTCAGGCTTGAAGCGCCGGGCATGGAGCAGGACGACTTTGATGTGAGTATTAATGATGATGTGCTCGTCGTGCGTGGTGAGAAGCACTACCAGAAAGAAACTAACGAAAACGGTTATCAAATTGCTGAATGTGCCTATGGTGCTTTTGAGCGGGCTATTCCGTTACCTGAAAATGTGGATAGCAGTAAGGCAAAGGCAAAATATCGGCGCGGTGTGCTTCGCATTGAAATGCCTAAAACAGCAAACAAGCGTCATACGGTAAAAATAGAAGCAAGTTGAGCAATTTTGGCGGGGGCGGATGCCGCCCGCTCCCGCGCTGTGAGTTATCGGAGAGATGATATTGGAATTCAAGGATTATTACACAATACTTGGTGTTGAGCGGGATGCCAGTCAGGATGTCATCAAGCGGGCTTATCGAAAGCTGGCGCGCAAATATCATCCGGATGTGAGTAAAGAAGCGGATGCCGAGGCGCGTTTTAAAGAACTGGGTGAAGCCTATGAGGTGCTAAAAGACCCCGAAAAGCGAGCCGCGTATGACCAGTTGGGGGTGAGGTGGAAAGAAGGTCAGGACTTTACGCCGCCACCGGATTGGGATCAAGGTTTCGAGTTTCATGGTGGGGGCTTTACCGATGCAGATGCGACTCAGTTCAGTGACTTTTTTGAATCACTCTTTGGTGGGGCCGGCGGCTACCAAGGGTTTGGAAAAGCGTATGCTGGTGCGGGTGATTTTTATACGGGTAGCGGCAACCTCCGCGGTGAAGATACCCATGCTAAAGTTTTGATTGACCTGGAAGATGCTTACCACGGCGCAACGCGAACGATAAGCTTGCGTCATACTGAATTAGGCGCAGACGGTAGACCACAGATTAAGCCTCGCACCCTGAATGTTAAAATACCCAAAGGTGTTCGCCAAGGGCAGCATATCCGTTTGACGGGGCAGGGTGCCAGCGGTGTTACTGGTGGTAAGGCCGGCGACTTGTATCTGGAGATTGAATTCAAGCCTCATTCTGTCTATCGAGTGGAGGGGCGCGATGTCTATCTTGATTTGCCGCTGGCGCCATGGGAAGCGGCGTTAGGTGCCACAATAAAAACACCGACACCCGCTGGAATGGTCGATTTAAAAATCCCGCCGGGTTCGTCTTCGGGCAAGAAAATGCGCTTGAAAGGGCGGGGAATTCCCGGAAAGCCCGCCGGTGACTTGTATGTAATCGTACAAATTGCATTGCCACCAGCTTCCAGTGAAGAAGCGCAGGCCTTATACAAACAGATGAAACAGAAGTTGAATTTTAATCCACGTGCTGGACTGGGGGTATAAATGAGTAACAAGTCTTACGTGCTCAGTGGTTATGTCATTGAGGAAAATACCGCGTTGTCGCTCGCCGAGTTAAGCCGGGCCTGCCGAATGAACGCTGAATGGGTGATTTCTCTGGTGGATGAAGGTATTTTGGAGTCGCTTGATGAGCAGCAATATCGTTTTGGAAGTGTAAGTCTTGCCCGCGCCCGTACTGTTCGACGTTTGCAGCAGGACTTGGGTGTGAATTTGGCAGGCGCTGCATTGGCCGTAGAGCTGCTTGACGAAATTGCCTGTCTTCGCCGTCGTCTTGGTTCAGGCGCTTGATCTTGCGTTTCGGCAATGTGTGTGAATTACCTTCATCCCTGAAAAAAACGCATGATGTTTTTATTCACTTCTGTACTGGCTTTCGGCCCGAATTTACTGGTTTTGAGATTGAAGTCATCAGTAAAGACATAATCGTATTTCAATTCTTTTAATCCCAGAATGCCGAATATACGGTTTTCAAAACAACTGTCATCGCTGTGTTCGACAAGTGCTGGCCAGTTGTGATTTGCCGATGATAAGGCGGGGCCTAGAAAAAGCACACCGGGTAAATTTTTCAGAAATAAAGCGCAAGTGCCTGAGGTACGCCCAGCCATCGGCACAAAGTCCATTGTGCGCGTGAGCTTGGTCTTGTGATTAACGGTGATATCAACCAGAGGGCCAATAGCCGAGGCTTCGATTTCGTGAGAGATGGCGTCAGCCTTGGTCGCTGATTTCCATTGATCGAGGTGTTTGGCTCCCAGCTTGCTGGGAAGAAAAAGGAAGTTTACCGGAGTCAGGTGGGTAATTTGCTCAAGTAATGCTTTGGAGAAAATTGGTGTGTTGACCAAAACACCGCCGGCTTTGTCATCAACAATGAGAAATGATGCGGGGCCCGGATTTTCAGTTATATAAAATATCTTGCGTTGAGGGATGTCGAGTATTTGCCGCAGCATGTGAGTATTATAGGTCGTGAGGGTCTTGCTGGCAAAAAAGGGAATAATGAAAAGTAGTGATATTAGTCTCACGGCGTTAAGTTTGCAGTCTTATATGCCCAAGCCGAGCAATCTGTAATGAAATATGAAAAAAATGATGAAAATAAATGACGAAGATGTCCGTGGGGATTGCTACCACAGTTTTCGCTTGCCTAATGACGCCGATAATTTGACAGTTCGCGATCTGATCAAGTTGCGTGTTGAAACCGAAGTGATGGGTTTTAATATGCGGCGTCCCTTGTGTTTTTATACGCTGGTACAACCGCAAGGTGCGGAACTTACCCCAAAAGGATACCGCTTAAAAACCCATCGCAATATTGACTGGCGGGTGCAGTATGAAGCTGCGCTTGCCGCCTTTGAGGAAAACCGCTTTTTAATCAGTGTTGCCGGTAGCGATCGGCAATCCCTTGAAGATGTGATTGATACATCTGATTTTATTGAAATTAATTTTGTTAAATTTAATGAAATAATCGCTGGTTGAGCGCCGTCTTTTGTTTTTTGAATTTTCAGGTATTTTTTTTCATTTATTCATTGGCTATGCGCGTTAATTGTTCTATCGTATCCTTGGCGGAAGCCATTAATCATATGGACACGGGAGAGTAAAATGAAATTTCATTTCAATAAAAGCATGGTGGGATTAACGGCACTGGTTTTGTGTTTCGGCATGGCGAGTACCACCATGGCTGAGCCGCATGGCGGTCATGGCAAATCCATGCAAGGTGGACACGGTGCTGGTCAGGGTATGGGAATGAAGCATGGCGGTGCGGTAAAAGCCGGCCATAAAAAGAAGAAAATGGGAGGTACATTCAGTCCCCATTGGGTAAAAACGCTTACGGACGAACAAAAAATAAGCTTCGATAAAATGCATTTGCTGGTCGGTCAGTTTGAAGCGGTTCAACGTGCGAAAATAAAAGTGCTTGAAGCCGAGTTGAATGTAATGGCTGCCAAGGATGCAAACAACAAGTCCGCAATTTACAAGAAGATTGATGAAATAATAGACGTGAAAAAAAGTATTATGCGTAACCGTTTTGATCATATTGTCGAAATGCGCGCCGAGTTAACCGATCAGCAGCGCATCAGTTACGATATGGGGTTATTGAAACGGGGCAAGAAGCACTAATTTTTTAATTAACTGGTATAATCTCGCGCAACGATGAGAGTGGAGATGCTGGCTTGCAAACAGACGTTGAATTAGCAGTTGATTTAAAAGGTACGGTATTCACCTTGCCTGTTTTACAAATTCACTCCAGTTCTATTGAGGCAATAGAACTGGAGTTAACAGAACGGCTTGCTGCTGCGTTGACGTTTTTTCAACATGCGCCGGTGGTTATTGATCTTGAAAAGCTGGCTGGAAGGGCACTGGATTTTGGTGAATTATTGAAATTGCTTGCTCGGCAAGACCTTGTTTCCGTTGGTGTGAAAAACGGCTCAGCACAGCAAAATGCGTTGGCGATTAGCGCTGGTCTGGCTGTACTGAAGGGCGGTACGTTGCAGGATATTTTACCTGAAACAACAGATGGCAGCAAAGGCGATCCCGGATCGGAAAAAGCAACATCTCTGGCTAAGTCCGGCTCAACAGAAACAATGCCTGAAACGTGCGTTGCTGCACCAACAAAAGTGGTGACTCAACCTGTGCGTTCAGGTCAGCAAATCTATGCCCGGGGTGGTGATTTGATTGTTCTGGCAGCGGTGAATCCAGGCGCGGAGATTGTGGCAGATGGCAATATACACGTTTACGCTCCAATGAAAGGACGGGCATTGGCTGGCGTATTAGGGAATGCTCATGCGCGCATATTTTGCCACGCCATGCAGGCAGAGTTAATTGCCATCGCCGGCAATTTTCGGGTGTTTGAGGATCAGCTACCGGCGAATATTCGCGGCAAGACTGTACAGGCTTATCTGGATGGTGAGCAATTGCTTGTTGAGGCAATTTGATCAGGATAGTGGTAAATGGTGAGTTTGTCGCCATTGTTTGGGTTGTAAATAGAAATAATAACTGTTCCAGGCAGATATAAAAAGGAGTCGATTTTGGCAAAAGTGATTGTTGTTACCTCTGGAAAAGGGGGCGTTGGTAAAACGACAACCAGCGCGAGTTTTGCAACCGGTCTTGCAATGAAAGGCAATAAGACCGTCGTTATCGACTTTGATGTTGGTTTGCGTAATTTAGATCTAATTATGGGCTGTGAGCGGCGAGTGGTGTATGACTTCGTCAATGTCTTGAATAACGAGGCAACGTTAAAGCAGGCGCTAATAAAGGACAAGCACACGGAAAATCTGTTTGTTTTACCAGCCTCACAAACGCGAGACAAAGAGGCATTAACTGAAGAGGGTGTTGAACGAATCCTCAACGAATTAAAAGAGGATTTTGACTATATCGTATGTGATTCACCCGCTGGAATCGAAAAAGGTGCGTTAATGGCACTTTATTTTGCTGATGAAGCCATTATCGTTACCAATCCTGAGGTTTCATCGGTGCGTGATTCCGATCGAATTTTAGGGATTTTGTCTGCCAAGTCCAAGCGGGCAATTGATGGTGTTGAACCGATTAAAGAACATTTGGTTATCACACGTTATTCACCCAAGCGCGTTGAAATGGGTGAGATGTTATCGATTGATGACATAAAAGACTTGTTAAGCATTCCGCTTATTGGTGTGGTGCCAGAGTCTGACAGCGTGCTGAGTGCATCCAATTCGGGGGTGCCAGTGATTCATGATATTGATAGCGATAGCGGGCAGGCTTACGCTGATGTCGTCGATCGCTTTATGGGTGCTAAGCTGCCTTTGCGTTTTCTTAATGTTGAAAAGAAAGGTCTTTTGTCGCGAATTTTTGGAAGTTAAGATATGTCATTTCTCGATTATTTTAAAGGTAAGCGAAAGCAAACCGCATCTGTTGCCAAGGAAAGATTGCAAATTATATTAGCCCGTGAGCATGCAGCAGGCAGCTCTGGGCCAGATTACTTGCCCGCTTTAAAGAAGGAGATTCTTGAAGTTGTGAGTAAATATGTTGTCGTTGATAATGATGCAATACAGGTTAATGTTGAAAGGGACGACAACTGCGAAATTTTGGAATTGAATATTGCCCTGCCTGAAAACCAGAAAGAACTCGCTGCCGCAGAATAAGCTAAAAAGATAATAGTCCCCTGGTTTGGTATAAAATCAGGGGTATTTTCTGCGAGTTTGTTTCTCGGTGATATTCATAACCATTGCTGGACAGATTGGCTGGCAACGAAATTACGTGGCCGAGCAAGCAATCCACTTTGTGACAGGTTTATGGTAAACACGGCGCCGTGTGTCATGGGCATATATGTGGCGCTACCATATTGTGAATCCAGCCATGGAATATATTGTTGGTATTCGATTAAATACGTCCAAATAGAATTTGGCTTGTTCAGTCCTTTCTGATTGTTGTGTGAAAGCGCATACACAGATCGCTTCTTATGGATTTCCATCTGTACGTCCTGATAACGTCCACTTAATCTTTCAAACTGATATATGGGCTTTAAGCCGGCTTTTGCTGCAAGTCCTGTCCATTTCATTATGCGGGCATCTATTTGCCATTGGTCGCCATAAATATCGTATTCCACTGATGCTTGGTGTGGTTGAGTGAAACTGGCGCGAAAGTGGTGGTCACCAATATTTCTAAATGCAATAGTGGCAATGGTGTGCTCTTTGGTTAGCCGTTTTATGGTACTGTCGTCAACGATGAAACTGATTTGCAGTGCCACAATCGCCAAAATTGGCAAGCTCAATAATAGGCCAGAGGCAGCGTAAACGTAGGACTTATTCGTCAGTTTTCGGTAACTAAATAGAATAAGCCCCACCAAGATGACGATAACCAATAAAAGTAATAAGTATTCACGCATAAGCAACGAGACAAGTTCCTGATAAGTTCACCCGGTTTGACAGCGTTAATATCCAATTGTTTCGCAAAACCTGTTCCGGCCTATGCTATAGTTTTGGGCATTATTTAATTTTCTGCAAGCATGCCGGATTTGGCGGATCGGCAATATCAAAGGAGTTGTTATGTTCAAGATTTCCGGTGTGTTTTTTCTGTTTATCTTGTTTTTTTCCTCAAGCCTGTATGCCCGGCAAATTGTGCATCACGATATGCTTGCTCATGTTGTGCCTGACAACAACGAAATTAAGGTAATCGATGTTATCCGTTTTGAGCAAGGCAAGCCCTCGTTGTCATTTGTATTACATAAAGGGGATATGCCCGTGCTTGTTAAGGGTGGCAAAATTGAAAAATTAAGTGATGCTGCTTTTTCGGTGCGGTTTCCCGCGTTTAAAGGTAAAAAAACCTCCCGAGGTGTGCCTGTTGAAGGTTACAAGTTAACATTATCCAAACATACAAACAGCATTACATTGGAATATACCTTAAGGGTTAATCATGTTGAGGAAAATGTTGGCAGATCTGGCGCGAAAAGTATTCGTGATTCAGCGGGTGTTATTCTGCCAAGTGGCTTGTATCTCGCAGGTGAAACTGTATGGTATCCGCGCTTTGGTGACGAATTGCTTACGTTTCGTCTGAGTGTGCGTTTGCCACATGACTGGAAATCGGTTAGCCAGGGCGAAAGAAAATATCTTGAAGATGAAAAAAACTATCATTTAGACACCTGGGAGGAAAAAAATGCGCAGGATGATATTTATCTTGTAGCCGCCAAGTTTAACGAGTACTCACAACAAGCGAACGATATAAATGCCATGGTTTTTTTACGTGATGCTGATCAAGCGCTGGCAAAAAAATATCTCGATGCTACAGCACAATATCTTCGAATGTATCAACGTTTGCTAGGTGAGTATCCTTACAAAAAATTTGCACTGGTCGAGAATTTTTGGCAAACCGGCTTTGGCATGCCATCGTTTACTTTATTAGGATCACGAATTATACGTTTTCCGTTTATTCTTAATTCCTCATATCCTCATGAGCTATTACACAATTGGTGGGGTAATAGTGTCTATGTTGATTACGAGCAGGGGAACTGGGCAGAGGGCTTAACGGCTTATCTTGCCGATTTTCTGCTAAAAGAGCAGCAAGGCAGAGGGCTGGAATATCGCCGAGGCGTGTTGCAAAAATACACTAATTTTACGCAGGCTGGTGGTGATTTTGCGCTTAATACCTTTGTATCCAGATACGATGCAGTGACAGAAGCGGTTGGCTATGGCAAAACGTTGATGATGTTTCACATGCTGCGGCAAGCATTGGGTGATAAGGTCTTTATTCGTGGTTTGCAAAAATTTTATCTGGAAAACCGTTATAAGGTTGCTGGCTATTCTGTTTTGGAACACACGTTTTCAACAGTATCAGGTAAAAAACTTGCGCCATTTTTTGATGAGTGGGTTTCCCGTGTCGGAGCGCCGAGCTTGGTGCTTGAAAATGTACGTGTTAAGCAAAACAGTAAGGGCAAGTATCGTTTAAGCGCGGTAATCAGACAGTCACAGCCAGGCAATGCTTACCCGTTGCAGGTGCCGGTTGCGGTGTCGGTTGAAGGTCAATCCCGTGCAATTCAGCAAGTTGTGAGTATGAGAAAAAAAACGCACATATTGCGCATGCAATTTGATAAAAAACCGCTGTTAGTTGAAGTGGACCCGGAGTTTGATGTGTTTCGGCGATTGGATGCGAATGAAGTGCCGCCTTCCATATCTCAGGCTTTTGGAGCAGCGGAATCCATGATTATTATCTCCAGTAATGAATCCCCAGGGTTAACATCAGCCTATAAAAAAATGGCGCAGGCCTGGCAAGCATCCCGGCCGGGCAAGATCACCATTGGCTTTGACGCAGAGTTTGAAAAGCTACCAGACAATAAGGTGGTATGGTTGCTTGGTGTCAATAATAAATTTAAATCGGCATTTATGGCAACATTGCTTGAATACCCGTTTGCAGCAGATGAGTTGGGGGTTGATGTGAAAAAAATGGCACTAAAGTATGAAGATAACTCGCTGGTACTGGTAAGCCGAGCTCCTGCGGATGCAGATTATGCCTTTGTTTATGTGAGTGTTGATAAAGCCGAAGCCGCACCGGGCCTGGCGCGGAAATTACCGCATTATGGAAAGTACAGTTATCTGGCATTTCAGGGCAGTGCCCCAACAAATACGTTTAAGGGGCAATGGCCGGCAATCAATTCACCGCTTAGAGCCGGCCTGGTTGATTATACAGTGAATTCCGAGCTGGCCAGGCGACAGCCTTTAATTGGTGTGGGTCAATAAGTTGTTCCATACCCCAAATATACTTGATGCTCACCGTCTTCATTTGCACCGTAAGCGTAGCCAGCTCGAATAATGCTGGGTATTGAGTAGAAGAAATTTGTGTGGAACTTGGCTTCTGCACCAATGCTGTAATGAAAATTAACGGGCTTTAGGCCCGAATTCCAGGCTGTGCCGCTTTCAATAAATGTGGCCCCGGAGATTTGTTGGATGCCAATCGGGAATGATGAAGCACTTTTTTCTATACGTTTTATCGGGAACCGCCACTCAAGGTTGTACAGCATCATTCTGCGTCCATACAACGAAGGCGCTGTGACAGGATAACCGCGCAATGAATACTGCCGTTGGTTGTACAATTTTGTTGTAAATGGCACGGTTGAAAACGGGTTGTAGGTGAAGTAATTGCCATTATTAAAGTTGCCACCTAGCTGAAAGTTTCTTGGGTTTTCAAGGCCCAGGCCACTTATAAATCGAAAGGCCAAAACTTGCTCTGGTTTTAGAGCGATGTATTCCTGCCATTTGGTGATGATCATTTTGCCATTAAAGTCGCTGCCGAGTAATTCGCTGGTTTCAGCAGTTACGGTAACTATTCGGCCGTTACTTGGACTATTGGAAATAATGTTGTTTTTTGTGGTGTCGTAAACAAGACCAAAACCGATTAAATAATCTTTTTCATTACTCCCGCTTTTTATATTTTTGTATTTCAGGTTTTCGTTTCTTGCGGTTATGCCAAAATACCAGCGTTTTTCTCGTAACAGTAGTGGTGCGAGTACTTCCAGGTGATAAATCTCCTGGTGTTTGTCTACCTTGTCGATAGTGCTTAGGTGTGTTTGAATAACCGGGAACCAGCGGTCGTAAGTATAGTTTAATGCACTTGAAATCGTGTTTGACTCAAGATTGAATGACAGCGCTGCATCATAACGGTGAATGTTCAGCGCATCCGATCCGGTAACGTAACCGCCGATTTGAGATATTGTTTCGTTATTGTCAGCGGCAAAAGCAAATATTGGTGTCCACCATGTTGGCGAAATACGAGCAAAAGGCGTATAGTCTGTTTGTTCGAAAGGCACCGGGGGATAGGTTATTTTCTTGCGCAATTCTTGTTTTTTTGGATTTACGTTTTCTTGCACGGCCTTGATATTTTCAATTTTGAAAACATCAAAGCCCTGGTGGGTGTAGCCAATATAGTAAAGCCGGCCGTTTTTGTCGGTCACGGGCCTGAAAGCGCCACCTTCAACATTTGATATTTGAGTTATCTTTTTTGTTTTTATATCAAAGGCGTAAATATTATAAACGCCGGTATAGTTGGCTGAAAATAAAATGCGTCGCCCGTCGGCCGAGAACCTGGGTTGAACTTCGTTTTTCATCGCGCTTATTAAAGGCACCCATTTGCGTTTTTCGAGGGAAAACTTCTCGATATTCCAGCCGCCAAGTGCGCGTTTAACCGATGCGACAAGGTATTTTCCATCGTGCGACCAGTCAAGGTCAGCAATAAATTCGCCGCTTTTCCCTTCCCATATCAGGTCGATTAATTGACCGTCGGTGTTGAGAAGTGCCAGTGTGTGCTCATTATTTTTATTGTAAACAGCAATTATTTTATTGCCTTCGGGATTCCAGATTGCCCGACGAAAACGATCCCCCCTGGTAATGCGTTCTATGTCTTTCTCCTTTATATTTATTTTAAATAAATCGTAAAGGTAATTTGTATTTCGATACATTTCAATTTGCGAAACGATAACACCGGCTTTGGGGTGATAATCCAGGCGGGCATCACTTCTGATTTCGGCAATGGTTTCCGTCTTGTTTATTTTCGGTTTTTTTATTTGTAACGAAGGCCGTGTTTTGCCATCATATTGGGCATAAATCAAATTTCCGTTTTCAAGTGGTTGCAAGTAATACTTGAAAAAACCGTTTTTGGTAATACGCTCGCCTTCGACGAGTTCTTTGTCGCTGATGCTGGCAAATTGAGGAAGATAAATTTTTAACAAGTATGCCTCAAAATCTTCCCAGAGTTCGGGCATTGTTTTGCCATAGGTACGAATGCTGTTCGTGTTTAATGCGAAGGGTGTCAGATTATTGCTGTAATCGGCAATAAAACGATTAATGCTTGCGCGGCTGTATTGGGCTTCAAGAAATTGATAAAAGTGAACACCATAAAGATATCGTGTGATTCCTGCCGGCCAGTTTGCTGTTGGTAGATTGACTTCTTCATAGGATTTGATGCCATTTTTGACCTCCATGCGCATCAGCATTTGGTAAATGTCATCCTGGCCACGGCCAATCCAGCGTGACTTATCCGTTTCAAGATACGTTGCCAGGCCTTCCAGTAGCCAGGCGGGTTGTAAAATGTTGGGAAAGCTGAGTGGGTGCCGGCCAAACAGTTTGCGCAGTATCAGTGGTGTACCGTCGGCCTTGTCTATGTGCAAGGCGTGGGTGAGTTCATGGGTGATGAGTAATTCGAGCCAGTCGTCGACATCGTTAATATCATCAGGGTGTGTGGGGTAAAGCGTAATTCGTAAGGCCGGTAAAAAGGGGGCGATGACAAAGCCGTTACTGGTATCAATTTCGTCACTGAGAATGATTTCGATTCTGTCTTTCGGTATCCAGTTAAAGGTGGGTTGCAAGTCCTTGAGTACGCGCTCGGCAATATTGAGGGTTTTGACTGCCAGTCCTTGCTCGCCATTATGATAGTGTAATTCAAAATGTTTGCTTGTCAGTGTTTGCCAGGTGAGGCGTTGGTCATGGGAAATTGCTGCTTGTGCATTGTTTGAAAAACAAACAGAAAAGAGCGCAAACAAAAAACAAAGTCGTCGCACTCTCTCGCCAAAATTGTGGCGTTTGCAGTTTGCTATGGTTTTATTTGTGGCAAAAAATTCCATTTCATCAGTGCATCATTATTGTTTGGCATTAGTATAAATCAGATAGGCATTGAAGGCACCTTAACTCAACAAATCTTTTTGTGTTGTGGGAGGGCGTGTTTTAACTATGCAAGGGCTAGCAACTTATAAGTTTAATACTAGGGCACCTCTGAATAATTCCCTAGCGAGCGATAACGGCGTTAAAAACACGCTCAAAATGCGCATTTATTACATATAAACTCCGCTTTTTCGATTGTTTTTGCCTTGCTCTCATCTCACCAGGGAATTATTCAGAGGTACCCTAGGTCGTTGAAGGAGTGGCGGCGGAACGGGTGATGGCTCCGTCGCTTGTTCAGTGCTTGTGTCGGGGGGTAAGTTATCGGTCACTGTCGTAACCAAGGTTGGGTGCCAGCCAGCGTTCGGCTTCACTGAGACTCATGGATTTACGTTTGGCATAGTCTTCCACCTGATCACTGTTGATTTTGCCAACGGCAAAATATTTTGCCGCCGGGTTGGCAAAGTACCAACCGCTGACGGCGGCTGTGGGTACCATGGCAAAATGATCGGTGAGAGTAATGCCGGTATTTTTTTCCACATCCAGTAGCTTCCATAGCAGGGCTTTCTCCGTGTGTTCCGGGCAAGCTGGGTAACCGGGTGCAGGACGAATCCCTTGATAGCTTTCTTTGATCAATGCCGTATTGTCAAGATTCTCGTCTTTTGCGTACCCCCAGATTTCTTTTCGGGTTTTTTCGTGCATTAATTCGGCAAATGCTTCCGCCAGGCGGTCTGCCAGCGCTTTAAGCATAATTGCGTTGTAATCATCGTGATCAGCGTCGAATTCGGCAATCTTTTTCTCAATGCCAATGCCGGCGGTGACGGCAAAACTGCCGAGATAATCTTTTTTTCCGCTTTTAAGCGGGGCAATATAATCTGAAAGGCAGCGGTTTGCCCGGCCTGGTGGCTTTTCGGTTTGTTGGCGCAAATGGCTCAGGCGCATTAATTCCGTTTTTCGTTCATCGTCGGTGTAAATAATGATGCTGTCATCATCAGTCTGATTGGCGGGAAAAATACCCACAACCGCTCGTGCTTCTAACCATTTTTCATCAATGATTTGTCTTAGCATGTTTTGCGCGTCGTTGAACAGTTTTGTGGCTTCATTGCCTTTGTCCGCATCATTCAATATTTTCGGGTAACTGCCCTTGAGTTCCCAAGAGTGAAAAAAGGGTGTCCAGTCAATGTATTGACTAATTTTATCCAGGTCGTAGTTTGTAAAAACCTGTATCCCGCTGCCTATCGGAAAGGCAGTTGGTGGAACAGCTTCAAAGTTTTCCCAGTCGATTTCTTCTTTGTTCTGACGGGCTTGTTCAAGACTTAACCAGCGTGTTTGCGAGCGTCTGCCGGCGTGTTGAATACGTACCGCTTCGTACTCAGAACGCAATTCGGCGGCAAAATCGCTTTTGAATTCATCGCTTACCAGTTTTTGTGCCACGCCAACCGCACGTGACGCGTCTTTGACCCAAACAGTCGGGTTGTTTTTATAATGGGGTTCAACTTTTACCGCGGTGTGTACACGTGAAGTTGTTGCGCCGCCAATCATCAAGGGTATGTGAAAATCTTGTCGCTGCATTTCTTTTGCAATGTGTGACATTTCCTCCAGGGAAGGGGTGATTAATCCCGAGAGGCCGATGATATCGACGTTGTGTTTTTTTGCTTCGTCTAAAATGGTGCTGGCAGGTACCATAACCCCAACGTCCACAATTTCAAAGTTGTTGCATTGCAGTACAACACCAACAATATTTTTGCCAATGTCGTGGACATCGCCTTTGACGGTGGCCATCAGGATTTTGCCGTTAGTTTCGGCGTTGCCATCTTTTTCTGCTTCAATAAAAGGCAGTAGATGGGCAACGGCCTTTTTCATAACCCGCGCAGATTTAACCACCTGCGGCAAAAACATTTTGCCGTCACCGAATAAGTCGCCGACGACATTCATGCCGTCCATTAACGGGCCTTCAATAACTTGTATTGGTCGCTCGAATTCCAGTCTGGCGGCTTCAGTGTCTTCCGTGACATAGTGGTCAATGCCTTTTACCAGCGCGTGTTCCAAGCGTTTTGCAACGCTTTGTTCTCGCCAACTAAGGTCTTCTTTCTTTTGTACGACTGCATCACCACGGTATTTTTCGGCAACCTCCAGGAGTTTTTCTGTTGCATCACCGGTGCGGTTTAAAACGACGTCTTCCACTGCATTGCGCAAGGCTTCGGGTAAGTCATCGTAAACGGCTAATTGACCGGCGTTGACGATGCCCATGTCCATGCCGGCCTTGATCGCGTGATACAAAAAAACTGCGTGGATGGCCTCGCGAACAAGATTATTGCCACGGAATGAGAATGACACATTGGAAACACCACCGGATACCATGGCGTGAGGCAGTGTTTCTTTTATTTTTCGGGTGGCTTCGATAAAATCCACGCCGTAGTTATTGTGTTCTTCGATGCCGGTGGCAACAGCAAATATATTCGGATCGAAAATAATGTCCTCAGCCGGGAAGCCGACTTTTTCCGTTAGGATTTTATAAGAGCGTGTGCAGATTTCGACTTTGCGTTCGAAAGTGTCGGCTTGTCCTGTCTCGTCAAATGCCATAACGATGACTGCGGCACCGTATTTGTGTACCAGTTTGGCGTGATTGATAAAGTTTTCTTCGCCTTCTTTCAGGCTGATGGAGTTAACAATACCTTTGCCTTGGATACATTTTAAGCCGGCTTCAATAATCTCCCATTTTGATGAATCGACCATGATTGGTGCTTTGGAAATATCGGGTTCGGTGGCAACAAGGTTAAGGAATAACTGCATGGATTCCAGGCCGTCAAGCATGCCTTCATCCATGTTGATGTCAACAACCTGTGCGCCGTTTTCAACTTGTTCGCGGGCCACATCCAGAGCTTCGTCAAATTGCGAGTTGAGAATGAGTCGTTTGAACTTGGCAGAGCCGGTGACGTTGGTGCGTTCCCCCACGTTTACAAACAAGCTGTTTTCATCAATATTAAAAGGTTCCAGCCCGCTTAAGCGGCAAGCCGGTGGTATGTCCGGCCGTTTACGGGGTGCGATGCCTTCAACGGCTTTTGCCATGGCTTCGATATGTGCCGGCGAGGTGCCACAGCAGCCGCCAACAATGTTTAAAAAGCCATTTTCTGCCCAGTCTTTTATTTCAAGGGCCATTGCATTCGGCTCAAGATCGTACTCACCAAATTCGTTGGGTAGCCCGGCGTTGGGGTGAACGTTGACACAGACTGCGGAGACGCGGGACATTTCTTCAATATACGGGCGCAACAAATCAGGGCCAAGCGCACAATTAAGGCCAATACTGACGGGGTTAATGTGGCGCAGTGAGTTATAAAATGCTTCGGTGGTTTGGCCTGAAAGTGTGCGGCCACTGGCATCGGTAATTGTGCCGGAGATCATGACGGGTAATTTGTAGCCAATTTCTTCAAAAACGGTTTCGATGGCAAAAATGGCGGCTTTTGCGTTTAATGTGTCGAAAATGGTTTCGATCATCAGTATATCTGCGCCACCGTCAATCAAGCCCTTGCTAGCTTCCAGGTATGACGCCAGTAATTGGTCAAAGGTGATATTGCGTGAGCCGGGATTATTTACGTCCGGTGAAATACTGGCAGTACGGTTTGTGGGGCCGATAATGCCGGCAACAAAACGGGGTTTGTCGGGATTTTGGGCGCTGAATTCATCGGCTGCTTGACGTGCCAGTTTGCTGGACTCAAGGTTTAATTCGTAGGCCAGACTTTCCATGTCGTAGTCAGCCATGGAAATGGTATTGGCGTTAAAGGTATTGGTTTCGAGGATGTCGGCACCGGCTTGCAGGTAAGCAATGTGAATATCTTTGATGATTTGCGGTTGAGTTAGGGTAAGCAAGTCATTGTTGCCTTTGAGATCTGACGGCCAATCCTTAAAGCGCTCGCCTCGATAGTCAGCTTCAGACAATTGATAACGCTGGATCATGGTGCCCATTGCGCCATCAAGAATAAGGATGCGGTTGTTTAACGCTTGTTCAAACTTGCTCAGTGCTGCTGACATTAAAGGGTCTCTTTTGTTGCTTGTATTACGAAATGCGATTCGGCGTTATTGGGTTGAGTCTAAAGCGGCGGTATTTTAGCGCCATTTAGACGGTTATCACAATGTATGCCGTGAATTTGCGGATTATAAGGCCTGCGCTAACATTGCTCCCAGGGCAGGCCTTCAAAACGCCATCCGCCCAGCGTGCTTCGCTGGTGGTCTTCGTTCAGGTCGCCTTCAAAGCCGGTTTCAATGTTATATACGTTTTCAAAACCTTCCTCGACGAGATGTTGCCCGGCCTCTGCGGAGCGTTTGCCACTGCGACAAATAAGAATAATCGGAACACAGCCGTCTTCATCGCTACAATGCGCACCGCCCAGCATTAACTGGCGAATATGGGTGGCAAAATGCGGGTCGATTTTCCAGTCTGGCTCATCTATCCAGGGAATACTAATGGAGCCTTTGGCGTGACCAACAAACAGAAACTCCATTGACGACCGGACATCAATAAACACGGATTGCGGTTTTTTTTGGATCATTTCGTAGGCAGCTTTAGCTGAAATGTGTTTAACTTCGGTCATGTTGAAGATCCTGTCGGGTATTTTCCAAATAGTGCTCTTGTGGTTAACGCATTATTTTACCATGCCCATCGAGTAAATTACATGCAATGTAATGGGTATAACATTGTATAATTCAGCAAAACCCGGTCAAACACGCTGTCGGATTGCAGGAAATTCGTGTTTAACCGGGTTTTGCTGGATAATGCGGCCGGTTTGCATTTTTTATTGAGTTAATGAGGTAAATGAACATAAAAATATCAGTGCGACACGCTCTGCGCGATTTTCGTCGGCAGTATCGGGAACCGTTTATTCGCGTGTTAATTCGGCTGTTTTCATTTTTGCCTTTCCCCGTGTTGTTAAGAATTGGTGGCGCATTTGGTTGGATGTTATGGCGCTATCGCGGTGAGATGCGCAGGGTAACCGAGCAGAATCTGGCCTTGTGCTTTCCCGGGATGAGTGACAATGAAAGAACGCAACTTGCCAAACAATCACTGATTGAAACAGGTAAAAATATTACAGAAATAGCCGCATTGTGGTGTAAACCAAAGAAAACCATTACAGCCTTGGTGAGGCATGTTGATGGTGAGGAACACATACAAAAAGCGGTGAATGAAGGCCGTGGCATTATATTTTTGTCGCCCCATTTGGGGGCATGGGAGATGGCTGGATTATATCTATCGTCGCAATACCCGATGACATCCATGTATCGTCCGCCGGAAATGAATCGCCTTGAAGACATTGTGCGAAATGGTCGAAGCCGCTTTGGGGCAAGCCTGGTACCCACGGATATTACCGGGGTGCGCGCCTTGCTGGCGGCGCTAAAACGGGGTGAGATGATCGGTGTTTTGCCTGATCAGGATCCGGGCAAGCAAGGCGGGGAGTTTGCCCCTTTTTTTAATATATCCGCCAATACCATGACATTGACATCTAAGTTGGCACAGAAAACCAATGCTGATGTCATTGCGTGTTTTGCAAGACGAAAAAAAGACAATTCGGGCTATGTGATGTTTCTGGCGCCAGCAAACAAAAAAATTAATGATAAAAATAACGCCATTTCATTGCGGGCAATGAATGAGGAAGTGGAAAAATTGATTTTAAAATGCCCTGAGCAATATCAGTGGAGTTACAAGAGATTTAAAAGCCGTCCTGACGGTGAGAATGATTTATATAAATAATGGTTATTTTATGAATAATATAATTGATGAATTAAAGTGGCGTGGTTTGTTGTTTGATACAACAGAAGGGCTTGCAGAACTTTTTGGCAAAGAAAAACTGACAACCTATATCGGCTTCGACCCGACGGGTGACAGCCTTCACGTGGGGAGTTTGGTGCCCATTATCAGTCTTGCTCGGCTTCAGAAATATGGTCATCCGGTTATTGCAATGGCGGGTGGTGGTACAGGAATGATTGGTGACCCCAGTGGTAAAAGCCAGGAAAGGCAGTTGTTAACCGCTGAGGATGTGCAAGCCAATGTTGAGGCGATAAAAAAACAATTAGCCAGTTTTCTTGATTTTGATGACAAGGAAAATCCCGCAAAATTATTAAATAACGGTGATTGGTTGTTAAACCTAAGTATGATGGATTTTTTGCGTGACGTTGGCAAACATTTTACTGTGAATTACATGATTGCAAAAGAATCGGTTAAATCACGGATAACGCGCGAAGATGGAATTTCATACACCGAGTTTAGTTATATGCTGCTACAGGGCTATGATTTTTTGCATTTAAACGAGCATTACAATTGTACCGTGCAGGCCGGTGGTAGTGACCAGTGGGGTAATATCACAACGGGAATGGAGCTGGTACGCCGTATGCGCGGCAAGAAAACGCACGGTCTGGTATTTCCATTAATTACCAAAGCAGATGGCAGCAAGTTTGGTAAAACAGAATCCGGTACCATCTGGCTGGATCCGAAAAAAACCTCGCCTTATCGTTTTTATCAATTCTGGTTGAACTCGGATGACCGTGATGTGGTGAAGTATCTAAAATATTTCACCTGGCTTTCACAAGCTGACATTGAAAACTTGTCAGCGGCTGTGAATGAGCGGCCAGAGATGCGTGAGGCACAAAAAGTACTGGCCCGGGAAATGACGAAAATTGTTCATGGGGAAGATGCACTAAATCGTGCATTAACTGCATCAAAGGTTTTATTTGGCGGTGATATTCAAGGCTTGTCTTCGGATGATATTGAAGAAATTTTTGCCGACGTGCCTTCGAGTGAAATTAACAAATCTGTATTGCAAGGCGAAGGACTTTCTTATATTGACTTGGTGGCAGACACCGGGCTAGCAAAATCAAAAGGTGAAGCTCGGCGCTCAATTCAGGGCAATGGTATTGCCGTGAATAATGTGAAATCCGCTGATATAGATCGAAAAATATTATTGAGCGATGCGGTTGATGGTCAATTTATTGTACTTCGAAAAGGCAAAAAAAATTATCACCTAGTGAAAGTGGTGGATTAAACATTAAGCTACGGGCTTAGGAAAATAAAGGATTGTTTGAATATGACGGATCAGGCTGGGAAAGATACCAGTAAAGAACAAAAACGAAAGGAAATGATTCGCAACACCTTTGAAGCCGTTGCAAATGCGTATGGCCTTGGCGGTGCCCGTTTTTTTTATTCCGCGGGCGAATATATGGCCGCTACCCCTGTATTAAAAGGGCATGAAAATGTGCTTGACGTTGCCAGTGGTACTGGTTCAACAGCATTGCCATTGGCGCGCCGCTTACCTCAGGGAAAGGTGATAGCTGTGGACTTTTCACCTGCAATGTTGGCGGAGTCAAAAGCCCGGGCGGCTAAAGCCGGGCTGAACAATATTGATTATCTTGTTCATGATATGACGGAAATGCCGTTTCCCGAAGAGGTATTTGATTGTGCCACCTGTTCGTTTGGCCTCTTTTTTGTTGATGATATGAGGGCTTTGTTGGCCCATATCGCCAGCAAAGTAAAATCCGGTGGGTCGATTACCGTTAGTGGTTTTTGTGGTGAATCGTTTATGCCTCAAGTAGAATTGTTGTTCTCACGCCTGAAAATATACGGTATTGATTTGCCCGAGCAGCCTTCGGCCTGGAAAAGAATGGCGGAACCTGATCAGTTGCATGCCTTGTTCGTTTCAGCGGGTTTAGGTGACGTTGCAATCAAGCGTGAATCGCTGGGGTACTATGTGGACGCTCAAGGTTGGTGGGATGTTGTTTGGAACGCCGGCTTTCGCGGATTAGTGGCGCAGCTTGGTGATCAGCTTGAGGTATTCAAAAAAGAGCATTTTGCCGAGCTTGAGTCTTTAATGACGACTCAGGGGATGAAGCTGGAAATCGACGTTAATTTTACACAGGGCTTCAAATAGATGATGACTGCTAGGCTTACCACATTAAATCGTCAGGGATTTGATAGTCTGCATATTCATCTTCGACGTCGTCTTTTTTATCTTCTTCATTTAATACAATAACATAACTTTCATCTCTGTCCTTGATTTTGTTCGCGATAATCGCAGGTACAGTGGCGTATCTACCGTTAAGTTTGACGATAGCAAATTTTCCACGGGAAATTTGATCGTGAAGTGCATCGGTGACAAGAATTTTTCTGACAAGTGTTTTTCCGTCAACGGTGTCTTTAAAATTGTAGGCTATTTCACCGTTACTAATATCAGCACGATTCATTTCAATAAGCTGCTTTATTTGAAAAATGATGGCTTTTTGTTTTGCTTTGGCTTCTTTTGTCTGATTGAGTTCGCGGTCACGTTGACGTTTTTGTTCTTCCGCTTTTATTGCAAGCCGCTTGCTTTCATCCATTTCTGTTCGTTGGTTTTTCTTTTTTTTATTTTGTTTGGCTTGTTTGTTCTTTGTGTGGATTTGCTTTTTTATCTTTTTTTCGGTGGTTAGGCCTGCTTTTAATAGCTGCTCCTGTAAGGCGTTGCTCATGATTAGATGTCCAGTTAAATATGTGAATTTGTGTGCATTATAAGTAAAATTTGTGTGTGTACAAGTGTATTGATTTTCATCTTAAAAAACGGGGGTTGACAGCTTGGGGTTTTGTTTTGTCTTGAATTTATTATGTTGCTACGCCATTTTCCTTGTCAACAATATCCTTTGTCAGCCTGGGTGAAAACAGGGATAAAAAATCGTACATGTAATGCCGTAAAAACTGCCCTTTTTTGAAACCGATAAACGTTGTGCTGTCCTTGAACAGGTGTCCAACATCGATCATTTCCAGGTTTTTATCTTTCTCCGGGTCATAAGCCATTTTTGCTAACAAGCCAATGCCAAGCCCGAGTTCGACGTAGGTTTTGATAACGTCCGAGTCAATAGCCGTTAGTACGATGTTTGGTGACAAGCCTTGCTTGGTAAAAGCCTGGGTTGTGACAGTGCGACCGGCAAATGCAAAGTCATAGGTCACAATCGGATATTGGCAAATATCTTTTAGTGTAATGTTTTTGTGTTTTTGCAGTGCATGGCCGATGGGTGTGAGAATGCATCTGTTCCACCGATAGACGGGGAGCATGGCAAGTTTGTCGTACTCGGAAATGGCTTCTGTAGCGATGGCAAAATCAGCTTTGCCGTGTACGACCATTTCCGAGATGTGGACGGGATCCCCTTGATGAATGCGTAACTGGACATTGGGGTAACGTTGAGAAAACGCCTTGATCACATTGGGCAATGCGTAACGTGCTTGGGTGTGGGTGGTGGCAATGCGTAAAGTGCCTTTGTCCTTGTTGGTGTATTCCTGGGAAATTGATTTTATTGCCTCTGTACTTGCTATGACTGCTTCGGCATGGCGGTGTATTTCCTTGCCTGCCTCGGTGAGTGAGGTTATTCGCTTGCCTTGGCGAATAAATATTTTTAGGCTGAGTTCATCTTCCAGGTTTTTGATTTGCGTGCTTATGGCTGGCTGTGTGGTAAATAAAACCTCCGCTGTTTTGGACACATTATAATTGTTGTTCACCATTTCAGTTATTAACTGTAGTTGTTTTAAGTTCATTTAATTGCTCGTTGAATATTTATTGTGTTTAAGGGGTGTCGTATTCACATTTTGCTGCTATTTAGGTAAAGCCTCAGGTTGTCTTATAAGTATCTGTTTTACATGAAGTATTCCTGATGTTATCTCAAGCCTTAAGATTGGTGGATGATGCCGCATTGGCAGCATACCCTACTTATATGCAAAAAAACATATATTGAAATCAATCTTTATGATTTCAGTTTATATGTGGAACTGACTATATTTCATCCTCACAGAAAATGAAATCACTAATTCAAATTCAGAACGCGTGCCGGACAGCTGGTTAAAGCGATTCAAGGAGTCAATATGTCAGAGCAGTGGAATATTGTTAATGTTAATGAGGTACACAAGTTTACCAATGAGCTGAACTTGTATCGTCAAGGTGAAGTAAGTGATGGTGACTTCTTGCCACAACGGTTGGCCAACGGTATTTATGGTCAACGCCAGGACGATGCCTATATGGTAAGAATCAAATTACCAGCCGGCGAGCTTAGCATAAACCAGCTTTTGTGTATTGGTGATCTGATTAGCCGGTATTCCGATATTGAATTTGCCAGTGTGACCACGCGGCAGGATATTCAATTGCATTTTGTTCCACTGAAAAATATTCCTAAAGTGCTGTTGCGTTTGGCTGATGTTGGATTAACAACACGGGAAGCTTGTGGCAACACGGTGAGAAATATTACAGCCTGTCCGCTAGCTGGTCAGTGTGACAAAGAACAATTTGATGTAAGGCCGTTGTTAAATGAAACAGTGCAGCGGTTTATGGGGCACCCTTTGACCAAATTCATGCCGCGAAAAGTCAAAATGAGTTTTTCTGGGTGTGAAACGGATTGTGCCATGGGCATGATTCATGATGTTGGTGTTGTTGCTGTAAAGCGGGGCGATGCGGTGGGTTTTAAAGTGTTGGTAGGTGGTGGCTTGGGGCACAAACCAAGACAGGCAATTGTTGTGGAAGAGTTTATTGAAAAAGAGAAAGTCGCGCTTGCTATTGAAACCATTATAACGCTGCACAACAGGCATTCTGACCGAAAGAAACGCGCAAAATCGAGAATTAAGTTTTTGATCGAAAAATTTGGTGAAGACGGCTTTGTTGAAAAATATAAAGAAGCATTGCTTGAAGTATCAAAAAAAGTGCAAAACATATCAAAATTCGATTCGAAAGCAGCGTCATTTTGTGAGATTGACAGCAGTCGATTGTTGCGTTCGAACGCAAAAAAATATCAGCCACTTGAAGTGAATTTGAATATAGGTGATATCAGTGTAAGTCAAATAAAGGCACTGGCAAAAATCATGAAAGCCCATGACTTGTCTCGGTTACGTGCAACCCAAACACAAAATCTGCTGATAACGGATGTGTTAGCGGATAAGTTTTTAAATGTGAAATCTGTGTTGTCTGAGTATGGTTTTAGCAGTGATGGATTTTCGCTTGAAAGAAAATCCGATATTGTCTCGTGCCCTGGTGAATGGACTTGTCGTTTAGGTATTACATCATCAAGACGACTGGGACAAAAACTCATAGATAACGGTGTGAATCTGAAAATTCATGTCAGTGGTTGTCACAACGGCTGTGCACAACCGCAATTATCCGACATCGGTTTGCATGGAGAGGCACGTCGAAAATTTGGAAAATTAATTCCCTATTATCAAACTTATTTTGGTGGTGATGGAAAACAAGGAGGAGGATTTGGCTTTAGGGGGCCGGAGGTGCCAGCTTCGAGGATTGAGTTTGCCATAAAAATAGTGCAACGAAATTTTGAAGAAGATCATGCGGAAGATGAGTTGTTTTCTGATTGGGCTCAACGAAAAGGTGCAAAATACTTTTCAGAATTGCTGGCTGATATTACTCAGGTAACGGCAGAGGATTTGCCGTGGTTACTTAAAGATGTCGACAGCGAAAGTGAATTTAAAGTGCTTCAACTCGGTGGTGGTGAATGTGCTGGTATTTCAGAGGAAACAGTTGCCGCAAGACTTGCAGAAGCAACATATGAAAAAGAATACAGAGATTTATTTGTTCGCCAGAGTAAGCTTGAGCCAGCTGCGGAATGTGCTGAAAATATGCTGAGACTTGTTGGTAAAAGTATTTTGTTTCAGCAAGGTATTAGCGTAGGAGAAGACGTGTCGGAGATTAGCTGTAAATTATCAGATGAGTTAAGCCGTTACCCGGCCGTTGGGAAAACCTTTGGTCAACTTCTTTCTGATGTCAGCAGGTTGCGTTATTCGGATGACAATGAAGCATTCCTGGATTTTTCAGGCAGACTCGATACTTGGGTGGATAGCCTGTCTGCGAATAACAATAAAATTTCACTGGATCAGTATCTTGTGGAAGAAGACAACAGCAGTGATGAAAACCTGCTGGATGCCATAGTTGATTTGAGCAGTGAAACTTGTCCAATGCACTATATTAAGGCCAGGCAGGCGTTGAGAAATATTGGGAATGGCCAGGTGTTAAAAATCAGGCTATCCAAAGGTGAGGATGAGCGCTTGGTGACAGGAAGTTTAAAAAGCGTTGGTTTTAATATTGTGAAGACTGAGCCTGAGTCTGAAAACAATGTGTTGATATACGTTGAAAAGCCTGCGCTGAGCCCTTCAGAAGATGGTGAGAATAATAATGGCAACTCTTGTGCTGAAGTTGCTTGATTAGAGAGCAACTGGTTTTTTTATAATAAATGGTTTTTTAAAGGTAATACGAGATGACGAATAAAGTTGAAACGCTGGAGCTAGCATTAATCGATATTGTTGGTAAATATGAAAAAATCAGCTTTTCCTCAAGTTTGAGTGCTGAGGATATGGTGTTGTTACATATCATTGCTAGGCATAATCTGCCGATAGAAGTTTTTACCCTTGATACAGGTCGCTTGCATGAAGAAACTTATCACTTGATGGATGAAATTCAAAAAGCCTATCCGCAACGCCTAAAAGTCTATTTTCCTGATGCAGCCAATGTAGAAGCCTTTGTGGCAGAGCGGGGAGTAAATGATTTTTATCGCTCAATTGACTCGAGAAAAACATGTTGCCGTGTTAGAAAAGTGGAGCCACTGAGGCGAGCGTTAAAAAACAGGCAAGTTTGGATTTCTGGTTTAAGGCGTGAGCAATCGGTTACGCGAGAATCAATTGAAGTATTTGCTTGGGATGAGTCATTTTCCATTTACAAGTTTAATCCATTGCTTGATTGGACAAGTGAAGATGTGTGGCAATTTATTAAAGATAATAATGTGCCTTACAATACATTGCACGATGGCGGCTTTCCAAGTATTGGTTGTTCACCCTGTACAAGGGCGATATCAGCAGGAGAAGACGAGCGCGCTGGTCGATGGTGGTGGGAAAACCCTGAGACAAAAGAGTGTGGATTACACGTAAAAACCACACCAGTGGAAGATGCACCGCAAAAAATCGTCGCCTGATTTTTTCCGGGATTATTAAATACCAAGCGGGTTGTTCGGGTCAATATTGTCTGTGAACAGGCCGCGCCGGTCTTGGGCTGTCACCTGATAAACTTTACCTATCCAATTATTCAATACGGCCTCGGCCGTGTCGTGCCAGGTGTTGTCCAGTTGATTAACAATCAGTTTTTCCGGCATTTCAGGGAAAACTTTTTTTAAGGCCTTGCTTTCACAAACTTGTTTTTTGTATTCGTTCAAGATGGCTTTTGTCTGAAGTTGAAAATAGGCATTTGGGAAAGGCGGGTAGTCAGCTCTTTCGTTGTTAAAATAGCGTAGTACTTCGCGTTTGTATTCCTTTAACAGGCTGATCATGTCGTATTCAGGGTGACCCTGAAAGAATACAATCCGAAATTTGTCTTCGCTGACAGCCAGGTGTACACCGGCTTTGTTACTTTCGACTAACACATGAAGGCCGGCAGCCTCAAATTGTTCGCGCGATATATTATTATAGCGGGAGTGGGGGACATCAAAGCGGGTATTAACGCCGTTTACCAGCGGGTGGGTTCGATCAACAACATGATGCTGAAATACCCCCCAGACCTTGTTACCCATTGGCTTGCGTTTTTGTTTGTAGCGAAATTGCATGACGGCGTGTGTAGCAAGGCAGGAACACAAGGTGGAGGGCACATTTTCATACGCCCAGTCAATGACACTGATAAGCGGCTCCCAAAAGGTCTCCAGTGATAAATCCGGTTCACTTACATTGGCGCCAGTGATAATTAACGCGTCCAGTCCGTTTGTTTTTATTTCCTCAAATGTTTCGTAATATTGGTTTATGTGCTCTTGTGCGTCTTTGCCCCTTTTAATTTCTGGCAGCGTGAAAGGGTGAACATAAAACTGTGCAATCTGGTTGCTTTCACCGATAAGTCGAAAAAACTGCCTTTCCGTTGCGGTGATGGCGGCGTCAGGCATCATATTGAGTAGGCCGATGTGCAATTCGCGAATATCCTGATGACGTGCGCGTTCATCCGTTAAGATTGTTTCGCCTTCTTCGAGCAGGCGTTTAAACGTGGGCAGTGTAGAATTTGCAACAAGTGGCATGTTAGTTTAAGTCTCTTATTAAAAATGGATGTAATATTGACGAATATGTTGTCCGGCTCAGGGTTGCCGTTCAATGGCATTTTCAATCATGTTTAAAAAGCTGGCCTCATCCTTTACTTGGCCGACTTCCTCCGTAGTCACCGTGTAACCATATTGCTCAGCGATTTTTTCATAACGGGGAATGCGTGAATAAAACAAACGGGGGAAAATCCAGCGAACAAATTCATCCGGTTCAATAAGGGCAACATAGTCAATATTGTTTTCTTGCATGTAAACTTTGAGCTGTTCATCCAAAAAACTGGCGCGGTAATAAAGGGGTTTGGGATCATTCTTGGCGCGCTCTATCAGTGCGCGTTCATCGGCTTCACTGGCTTTGATATATAAAATCAGTGTTTGTTCATCGAGGATGCTCAGCACCTCCGGGTTATCCAACTCACACAGGCTACCGCCAGCATCGTTAATGAAGTGTTTGTAGCCATAAATACTGTGAGATTTTTCGATAAAAGCAGGTACATCCTTCATTGCGGCTATTTCTGCCTGGCGATGAAGCTCTTGCCGGTGTTTGAAGTCCTCAAGTGAGAGGCCACCAAATTCTGGATTACCGAGTTTTCCTAGAAAGCTGGCAACCGGCGCCAGATTGTACACGGATATATTATTGTGAATATAAATCGAGTCGGAACGAAGCAGGTCACGTAAAAATGGTACTTTCATGGCTTGTTGTTTAATGTTATCGAGAATGGGTTCGTCCAGATAACGTGTTCCAATACGGTAGTCGCCGGAAAAATGAAACCAGTCGCGGTTCATCAGGATATCTGACAGGCGCGTTTTGCCCACGCCTGACATGCCTAGCAGGGTAATGCTTTTGTTTTGCCAGCTTCTGAATTCTTCAATACTCAGTTTCACGGCATGCTCCGATAAAAAATTGAACAAATTTAGGCGAAATTATACTATAAATGTATTGGATGCATATAAAGATAAGTTGATGTTTTCGTAATTGTGCAGTCATAGCGTCGGGGTTGCCAGGAATGCAAGTTGGTTGATGAATTAAATCGATATAGATGATCGGTTTATTTGACCTTTTCTATCACGCATGAACATACAATGATATTGTGATTTTATTTGATGATTCAACAACGAAAATAAGGAGATTGAGATTATGTATTCATCGGGTTCCCCAATTATTGAAGAACTTAAAGCTGGCGAAACAGTCTATATTTGCCGTTGCGGAAAAACCGCGAATGCGCCATATTGTGATGGTTCTCACCAGGGTACAGAAATTACGCCGTTAGCATATACCCCCGAAAGCGATGGTCCGGTATATATTTGCGGTTGTGGAAAATCCGCTAATATCCCTTTTTGTGATGGCAGTCACGCGAAGGCATAAATACAATGAATACAGGAGGGAACTTGGAGTGAAAAATTTTTTATTTGTTTTGGGGATGAGCCTGGGTACATTTACCACCGGAACTGCGTATGCAGCTTCTTACACAATTGATCCAACGCATACTTATCCTAATTTCACCGTAAGTCATTTGGGCTATTCGACCATGCATGGCCAGTTTGCTAAAACCAAAGGTACGCTGGAATATGATAAAGCTTCGGGCGAAGGCTCGGTAGACATTGTGATTGACGCTGCTTCTATTTACACCGGTTTTAAAAAACGTGATGACCACTTGCGTTCGCCTGATTTTTTTAATGTTGTTGAGTTTCCCGAAATCACCTTTAAATCTACCAGTGCCAAACTTGGTAGTACTGGTGGCAAGGTTACCGGGGATTTGACCATAATGGGTGTGACGAAAAGTATCACGCTTGATGTTAGTAAGGTTAAGTGTGGAAAACACCCGTTTAATCCTAAACTGACAGAGGTGTGTGGGTTTGATGCGACGGCTTCGTTGATGCGCTCAGACTTTGGCTTAAAATACGGTGTGCCGGCGATTGGTGACAAAATCACGATTGAGCTGGAGGTTGAAGCTGTTCGCTAAGTTTGTATTTCCTCAATCTGTCATTCTAAAGCAGGCTATAGCAAACCCGTAGCCTGCTTTCCAGTATCAGTGAGCAATCTTTGGCCAGTATTTTTCAAATGAAAAATCGGGGCTGTGTTTTTGCACGTGACACTGCATGCAGATTTTTTCTTTTGGCCAGTCCTTGTTTGGCACTGCCTTGACTCCGCCTGATTCGGCATGTGCCCTTGCAGCTCCATGGCAGTTTTCGCATTGCACATGCATCATGTTTTCAGTAATTGCAGGGTCGATGAAACCGCCTTGTTTTTCAAAGCCAACGGTATGGCAGCCGATGCAGTCGGGATCAAATGCCTTGTTGGCATCTTGCAGTGCATAAAACGCTTCAGCATGGCGGCTGTTAAACCAGGTTTTATGTTGTTTCGCATGGCAGGCTTTACAGCTGCTTTCGCCAATAAACGGGCTGGTACCAGACATCAGGGCTTTACGTACTGCTACTCGCTTTTCATAATCCTGTTTTACCTTTGTATTATATTCGGTGTACCAGTCACTCATGCGTGGTGCATCACCTGTTTCGGGTGGCAGTGCGATGACTTCGTGTTTCCAGTCGGAAATTTTTCCATTTTCCGAAATGTTAAGCTTCACTTTGCCGATGCGCATGCCGCGTGAGCCTGGCTGCAAAACGAGCATGTCGTTTACTGTTTTTGCTTTACCAAATAATTCATATTTTGCCTTGATGATAAGAATATCGACGTTTTCCAAAGGGAGTTTTTTTTGCGCCTGTTTTAGCGACAAGGTAGAGGAAAGGATGGTTACTTGATTTTTTGATTTTGCCTTTTTAAGTGCGTTGGCAAGCATATTGGTGTCATTGGTCACGATGTCCGAATGCATGTTTTTTTGCGGTGATCGATTGGGATCAAGCCAGCTGAAAAAAGCCAGTTCTGCATGCTTGTTATTAATTATGGTGTTCGTTAAAAAATCATTGTTTGTAGTGTTGCTTAAAACAAACGGCAGCTTCGAATTAGTGAGAAACTGTTTGCCAAATGCCAAGTCTCGCCATTGGATTCCGATTGCATCGTAATTGATTGCTGCCAAACCTTTTAAAATATATTCACTTTTTAAGCGGTCCTGTGGCATTTCACTTACGAGTAGGCCGCCGGCAGAAATGAGATAAAGGTTTGGCTCGTCTTGACGGAGTTTGTCGATGGCATTTACACGACGTTTGATGCCGCCTTTATTTCCTCCTTCACTACAACCGCAGGGCTCTAATTCTCCGTTGAGGTTGCCGGTGTAAATCAACGTGATGCTATGTTTGTTGGTACTGGCTGTACCGTTTGTCGGTAAAATAAAAAAAAATAAAATCGCAATTGCGGCTGAAAAGTGTAAGAGGGGTGTTTTTTTCATAAAATGTCCGTTTTAATTGTTGCTTGAACGAATGATTGAATCATCAATGGCATTACGAATTTCACAGGGCATGGCCAGCCCGCCAACGTCCCCGGGTAAAATATAATCAAGTTTTGTTTTTAGCCGTAGTTGCACGTGAATTTTTGACCTGGCTGCCGGGTGACGGCTTATGTTGGCGCTGGTGGAAACAATTGCACCACCAAATTGGTCACACAAGGCTTTTACAAGCGGGTGATCGCTGACGCGAACGGCTTGCAATGGGTGGATGCCTCGTAGCAAAACCGACGAATATTCGCCCGCGGGCAATAACCATGTTGTTGGCCCGGGCCAGGTTTCATTGATTTTGTCTAGTTGTTTGTTGTCAAGCTTGGCAATATAGGGGGCAAGTTGATCAATGTCCGATGCGATTAAAATTAACCCCCGTTTGAAAGAACGTTTTTTAATATTGAGCAGCTTAATAATGGCGGTCTCATTTTGTGGGTCGCAGCCCAGCCCGTAAACTGCTTCAGTCGGATAAGCAATAACGCCGCCGAGCTGCAAAACCTCCGCGGCGTTAATGATCTGGAGCTTGTTCATTTTTTGAGTGCAGTGCTGGTTTTGATGTTTCATTTGCTTCCCGGCGAATCGCACGGTGCGCAATATCGGTTCGGTAGTACATGTTGTCCCAGCGAATATCATTAACCAACTCGTACGCGGCGAGTTGCGCTTGCGTGACGTTATTGCCAAGCGCAACGGCACAAAGTACACGCCCACCGTTTGTGAGGATTTTGCCGTCTTTTTCTATGGTGCCGGCATGGAAAACCTTGCGGTTTTCTGAAGGTGCTGAGGGCAAGCCGTGAATTTCAGCGCCTTTTTCGTATTCGCCGGGGTAGCCGCCTGCGGCAAGTACAACGCCGACCGAACTGCGCTCGTCCCATTCAACGCTTTGGGTATCAAGTTTACCGTTTAGTGCGGCCAGGCATAATTCAGCCAGATCGGATTTCAAGCGCATCATGATTGGTTGAGTTTCCGGGTCGCCAAAGCGGCAATTGTACTCGAGTACATTGGGCGTACCATCCGGCGCCACCATGATTCCGGCATATAAGAAGCCAGTGTATGGATTGCCTTCGTCAGCCATGCCTCGGACCGTGGGTTCGATGACTTCTTTCATGATACGATCATGAATTTCCGGTGTGACAACCGGTGCTGGGGAATAGGCACCCATGCCGCCGGTGTTGGGGCCGGTATCACCGTTATTTTTTGCTTTGTGGTCTTGTGAGCTTGCCAGTGGAAGAATATGTTTGCCGTCTACCATGACAATGAAGCTGGCTTCTTCTCCGTATAAGAATTCTTCAATTACGACGCGGTGCCCGGCATCGCCGAAGGCATTACCTGCCAACATGTCTTCTATCGCGCTGATAGCTTCGTCGTTTGTTTGTGCGAGGATAACGCCTTTACCTGCGGCAAGTCCATCTGCCTTGATAACAATAGGTGCGCCAATTTCTTCTACATAATCAATAGCGGCCTCGATATTGGTGAAGTTCTTGTAAGCACCAGTGGGGATGTTGTGTCTGGCAAGGAAGTCTTTGGTAAACGCTTTTGAGCCTTCAAGTTGTGCCGCATTTTTTGACGGACCAAAGCAGGCCAGTCCGGCTGCTTGAAAGGCATCAACAATGCCCAATACCAGCGGTACTTCCGGGCCGATAATGGTGAGGTCGATTTTTTCATTTTGGGCAAATTTAAGCAGGCCACTAACGTCAGTTACGTTAAAATTAACGTTTTTTAATTTAGGTTCCAGCGCAGTGCCTGCGTTGCCCGGGGCGACATAAACTATGTCAACATTGTTTGATTGTGCCGTTTTCCAGGCTAGGGCATGCTCTCTGCCACCGCTGCCGACGACCAGTACTTTCATTTGTTTTCCTCGTATTATTGGCTGTAGAGCCGTGTGTTGGCGGCGATTTTAGCAAAAAACCAGATTCTCTGGTAATAAAATGGGGCGTTATTTTGCATTATTGATTGTTTTTTGTTCGTTGTTGTTTGGGTGTTTGTGATGTGGCTGGCATATATTTTTCATTATTTTCAACGGTGTGATGGATGGCTGTTATGCTGTCTGTTTTTTCTGTCATAAAGCGGGAAGCATAAATGAATAATACTTTATTGTTGGCGTTAATTTTGGTTAGCGCAAGCGTGACCGCGGCAATGGCCAGTTCTGCTGAAAATCATGTGGATGCGCATGATTCGGAAGTTCATGAAGATGGCCACAAGTCCTCTCGGCAGGATGATGGAATTCATGGTCGTCCCCACTGGGGGTATTCGGGTGTGGAGGGGCCTGTACACTGGGGGTCCTTGGCAAAAGAATTTTCGCTGTGTGGTTCTGGCAAGGAGCAGTCGCCGATTAATATTAAGGGTGAGCAAGAAATGAATTTGTTACCGCTAGAGTTTCATTACCGGGATTCGTCTCACTCTCAAGTGGTTAATAATGGCCATACGATTCAAGTTGATTATGCTCAGGGTAGTTACGCGATTATCGGTGGTAAAAAATTTGAGCTCTTACAGTTTCATTTTCATAGCCCAAGTGAGCATAAAATTCATGGAAAGCATGCTGATCTCGTTGCCCATTTGGTGCATAAATCAGCCGAGGGAAATTTGGCGGTAGTGGCGATTTTGTTTGATCGCGGGGTAAAAAGCCGGTTTCTCGATTCTGTTTGGCGGGTAATGCCAAGGCATAAAGGAAAGGCCACCGTTTCCGGTACGATCGATATCACTGATTTGTTGCCAAAGGAAAAAAAAGTGCGTTATTTTAACTATCGTGGGTCGTTGACAACCCCGCCCTGTTCCGAGGGGGTGAACTGGAATATTTTATTGACACGTGCGTCGGTTTCATCGGCACAAGTTAAGGCCTTCGAGCGCGTGTTTCCAAGAAGCGTTCGGCCGATACAGGCGCTTAATGCACGTATTATTGGGGTAAACTAGCGACATGCTTGTTTTTGGAGATGATCAAGCAATTTGATTAAA
>Ga0256830_1000231_pt1 | contig 48954 bp, 40 predicted proteins | sample 128326metaG_FD_190537 | JGI IMG/M metagenome (GOLD analysis project Ga0256830, IMG submission 190537) | Hydrothermal vent microbial communities from Lau Basin, Pacific Ocean - 128-326 | ecosystem: Environmental > Aquatic > Marine > Hydrothermal vents | place: Pacific Ocean: Lau Basin | collected...
CACCGGGATTCCGACAAAGAGCGAGCAGTCCGATCTCTGGTCCGCCTTGGGTTCCAGCCACGGAGACAATCCCCGTGTCGTGCTCGCCGCATCTTCCGTGCGCGATTGTATTGACTTGACCCTTGATGCGTTTAATATTGCCGAAACCTATCAAGTGCCGGTCGTTTTGTTGACGGATCAATTTCTTGGAAGCCGGGTCGAGGTCATCAAGCCCTTTGCTCTGGGCACAAAAAAGATTCAGACACGGCAATTGCCCGACATCCCGGATGATACGGGTTATCGCCGTTTTGAAGCCCCGGAAACAGGTGTTGCGCCGATGGCGGTGCCGGGCATGGTCGCCGGAGAATATACGGCAGACGGCCTTGAGCACGATGTCTTTGGATCTCCCGATGCCTCGCAGGCGACCCATCAAATACAATCGGACCGACGCTTGCGGAAACTGGCGCCTTTGCGGCGCGAACCGGGCCGGATCGAAGTCTGCGGGGATACCAATGCTTCAGTCGCATATATCGGATGGGGTTCGACGCGCGGTGTCATCCGCGAGCATGTGGAAGGGAGCGAAAAAGCGGGGAATGGTGTCAAGGGCATCATTCCGCATCTCTTGTATCCGCCTCAGGTTGAATTGATGCGGAAAGTATTTGAAGGCGTGGAAGTGCTTTATGTCGTCGAACTTTCTTCCATGAATCAGTTCCTGCATTACCTCCGGTCGTTTTATGTTCTTCCCCCCGAGGTGATTTCGATTTCGCGTGCGGGGGGCACGCCTTTCCGGCGCTCGGAACTGCTTCGTGCCGAACAAACTTCGCGCCCCCCGCAAGAGACTTGGAGTCCTCAGAGATAAGGAGTAAGGCATGAGCACAGTTGAATCAAAAACCTACCGCTCCGACCTAAAACCGGTCTGGTGTCCGGGCTGCGGCGATTTCGGGGTACTCAATGCGCTCACACTCGCTTTTGCCGATTTGGCACTCAAACCGGAACATCTGTCGGTCATTTCAGGCATCGGCTGTTCCAGTCGGCTTCCGGCCTATATTCGCAACTACGGCTTTCACGCCATCCACGGCCGGGCGCTGCCGGTGGCCGCCGGATTAAAGCTTGCCCGGCCCGAATTGCATGTCATCGTCACCATGGGTGACGGAGATGCGTACAGCATCGGGGGAAATCATTTTCTCCATGCGGCCCGAAGAAACCTGGATCTCACCTGCATTGTCATGGATAACCGGATTTACGGCATGACCAAGGGGCAACTCTCCCCCACAACCCCTTTGAAAGACCGCACCCATACCAGCCCCTACGGTTCCATCGATCCACCGCTTCATCCGCTTGTTGTGGCGCTCGGGGCGGGGGCGACATTCGCAGCCAGGGGTTTCGGTTGGGAACCGAGACGCCTGGCTGCGCTCATCGTGCAAGCCCTCGCCCATCGGGGGTTTTCCGTTGTTGATGTGATTTCTCCTTGTGTTGTGTTCCGCCCCGAAGACCGCACGGCATTCAAGGGAAAACTCACATGGACCAATGAAGCGCCCGAAACGGAAGACCGTTTCAAGGCCATGGCCCGCGCCACCTCGGAAAAAGGCTTGTCGCTGGGGCTGTTTTTTCAAAAAGAGGCGCCCACTTACGAAGATGCAATCAAGGGGGAAATGGAAGCCGCAAAACAGCATCCTGCTCCGGTAAGAGGTCTGGATGAAATTGTGGCCGCACTGCCCGGACGGGGAGAATAAGGAGGCGCGATGAAACAAAAAGACTTCTCGATGCTGAATCTGCTGGAATTGCTTGAAATCGCCATCCTGATTGAAGAAGAGGCCGCAGAGCGTTTCGGTGTCTTCTCGGACCAGATGGCAGTGCACCACAATGAAGAGGCGGCCCGGCTTTTCCGTGAACTGCAGGCGCATGAAGCGGCGCACCTCGCACGGTTGCAAGAGAAGCGCCGGCGCGCGTCGGATCTGCCGATAAGCGTCAAAGCACTCGACCTGCTGGAGTCCGTGGAAGCCCCGCCCTACGAGTGTGTGCATTACAAAATGACCGAATGCGAAATCTTTGAAGCCGCTGTGGCGGCAGAGCAAAATGCCGTGGCTTTCTACGAAAACCTGCTCAAGCGCTTGAAAGACGAGGAAGCAAGAGATTTGGCCCGTACTTTTTTGGAGGAGGAAAAACGCCATGTGGAACTTTTGGAAAACAAGCGGGGCGCGCTTCCCCCCTGCGCGCCCCTGTGCGATCAGGATGATGATCCGCCCGTTCCGCATGCCTAACTCAAGGAGGAGAAAATGAATCCAGTCAAAGTTGCAGTCAACGGATACGGCGTGATCGGAAAACGTGTGGCCGACGCGGTTTGTCAGCAAGACGATATGACACTGACCGGTGTGGCCGATGTCGTGACGGATTACCGGATCAAAACAGCGGCGAAAAAAGGCATCCCGGTTTTTGCCGCCCTTCCCGAAAAAACAGAGGAGATGAAAGCCGCAGGCATTCCGGCGGCCGGGATGCTCGACGACCTGCTCGCAGCGGTCGATGTCGTCATCGACTGCACCCCGAAAAAAATTGCCGCATTAAACAAAACACGGTATGAAAAAGCCGGCGTGAAGTCGATTTATCAGGGCGGCGAGTCTCATGCGCTGACGGGACATTCCTTTGTGGCCCAGGCAAATTACGAAAGCGCCCTGAATCGTCAGAGCACGCGGGTGGTCTCCTGCAATACCACCTCCATCGTGCGCACCCTGGGGGCCTTAAAAAATGCGGGCCTCTTCAAACGGGCGCGCGGCACACTCGTGCGGCGGGCATCCGATCCCTGGGAAGGCCATTTGGAAGGCATCATGAATACCGTCATTCCGGAAAAGGCCATTCCAAGTCATCAGGGGCCGGACGCGAAAACGGTACTTCCCGATCTCGATGTCGTGACCATCGCCGTAAAAGCGTCGCATAATTCCAGTCATCTGCATACCTGGTGGGTGGAACTCAGCCGGACGGCAAGCCGGGAAGAAGTCTTATCCGCCTTTCGCGCCGCCCCGCGCATTGCCTTTATCCGCATGCATGACGGCATTACGGCGCTCAACAGCACGGTGGAACTGATGGCCGATCTCGGGCGGCCGCGGGGTGATCTCTGGGAAGTTGCGCTCTGGGAAGATGTCTTGACCGTTGAAGGAAACGAAGCTTACTACACCTACCAGGTCTTCAACCAGGCCATCGTTGTGCCTGAGACGGTTGATGCCATTCGCGCATTGAGCGGTATTGAGCAGTCGGGGCGTCAATCTATTGAAAAAACCGACCGGTCGCTCGGAATCACGCAGGATTTTCTCTCGCTCAAATGAGCATCGGGGATTTCGACATCCCGTAAAGTTTAAGGAAACCGAAAGATGAGAAAAAAACGCATCAAACGGATCGCGGTCTTGACCAGCGGAGGCGATGCTCCCGGCATGAACGCGGCCATTCGTGCCGTGACCCGCACGGCGATTCATGAAAACATGAAAGTTTTCGGGGTGTGCCAAGGTTACGCGGGTTTGATTGCGGGCGATTTTTTGCCCTTGGGCCCGCGGGACGTGGGCGGCATTATCCACCTCGGCGGAACCATCTTGCGCAGCGCGCGCAGCCGGGAGTTCAAGACGGAAGCCGGACGGAATAAGGCCCTTGCGGCGCTTCAGGCCAAAAAAATCGACGCGGCAATCATCATCGGCGGAAACGGATCGCAGACCGGGGCTTACGCCCTCTCTCAACTCGGACTTCCGGTTGTGGGTATTGCTTCGACGATAGACAACGACTTGGCCGGCAGTGAAATCACCATCGGGGTCGATACTGCCATGAACATTGCGCTGGAGGCCATTGACCGTCTCAAAACCACGGCGGCCTCCCACAAACGGGCTTTTTTGGTCGAAGTCATGGGCCGGGACTGCGGCTACCTTGCGCTCGTCGCCGGCATTTCCGGCGGGGCGGAGGTGATTGCCGTCCCGGAGGCCCCTTGCCGTCCCGAAGACATCGCCCGCGAACTGAAAGAAGCCTATGAGCGGGGGAAGTCCCACGGGATTTGCGTCATCGCCGAAGGGGCCGAATTCAAAGCCGCGGACATTGCGTCCTATTTCCGCGAGCACCATGAGCGCATCGGTTTTGAGCTGCGCCTGACCGCGCTGGGCCACGTCCAGCGCGGGGGCGCACCGGGTGTCTTCGACCGTTTTCTCGCCACACGCCTCGGAGCGGCGGCTGTAGAGGCGCTCGTTCGCGGGGAGGAAAATGTCCTCACGGGCTTGATGAAGGGGGCCATTGTCACAACGCCGCTCTCCGAAGTGGTGAGGGCGAAAAAAACGCTCGACACGGATCTTTTGAGGATGGCCCATATCCTCTCCCGTTAGCGCAAAAAATATGCTTGAAACCCTTACGATGATCGGAGTCCCCCGATGAAAACAGGACAAAACGGTCCGGTCGTTTTTTTGGAAGTGGAAGCCTGGGAAGAAACATTTCTCAAAGACTTTTCCCCCGAAAACTGGCGGGCCCGGTTTTATCCCGACGAGGCCGACCGGATGGATCTGAAGAAAATCGCGGATGCCGCCATTCTCTCGGTGTTCATTTATTCCGACTTGGATGCGGCGCTCTTAAAACATCTGCCCAAGCTTGAGATGATTGCTACACGCTCGACGGGAACGGACCACATCGACACGGCTTTTTGCCGCGAACACGGCATCACGGTCTGCAATGTTCCCAGTTACGGGGCCAATACCGTCGCGGAACATGCCTTCGCGCTGATTCTCTCGCTTTCCCGGAAAATCTATCCTGCCAGGGCACGAACGCTGCACGGGGATTTTTCATTTCAAGGGCTTCAGGGTTTTGATCTCATGGGCAAAACCCTCGGCGTGATCGGAACGGGCCAAATCGGCCGTCATGTCATCCGGATCGCCAAGGGATTTCAGATGCGGGTTTTGGCCTGCGATGCGCGTCCGGACCCCTCCGTGGCGGAATTGCTCGGATATGTATATACGGATCTGAACACCTTGCTCATGCAGTCCGATATTGTCAGCCTGCACTGCCCCTTGACGGACGAAAGCCGGTATTTAATCGGTGATGCGGCCTTTAAGGTCATGAAAAAGGGCGTCTTGCTCATTAATACCGCCCGGGGCGGGCTCATCGACACCGAGGCGCTTCTTTCGGCCTTGGAGTCAGGCAAGGTCTCGGGAGCGGGACTCGACGTGCTTGAAGAGGAAGAGGCTGTGCGTGAAGAGCGTGAATTGCTTTCGCGGCAATTCAATGAAGAAAAACTGCGGGCCGTCGTGCGAAATCACGTCTTGCTGAAGCGGGACGATGTCATCATCACGCCGCATATCGCCTTCAACAGCCGTGAGGCCGTCGCGCGAATCCTGCGCACGACCATGGACAACATCACCGGGTTTTTAGAAGAAAACCCGCGAAACACCATTGCGGTTTGAAAATGAGAAAAACAAAAATTATTTGTACCATCGGCCCGGCAACGGGCGCACCGGAAGTTTTGCGGGAATTGATCCGCGCCGGGATGGATGTGGCGCGGCTCAATTTCTCCCACGGAGAGACGGCGCTGTTTGCTGCGTGGATTCGCACGATTTGCAAAGAAGCGGCGGCCCAAGGCAAAACGATTGCCATTCTCCAGGACCTTCCCGGCCCGAAATTACGCACCGGCCCCGTGAGGGCGGGGGAAGTGACGCTGATTTCCGGTGACCGTTTTTTCCTGCGGACCGATCCGGATGAAGGCTCGTCACAGGCGGTGCATATCGACTATCCCGGCCTGCCGGCGGAAGTCAAAAAAGGCGACCCGATCTTCATTGATGACGGACAAATTCGTTTAAAAGTCCTCAAATCCTCGGCAAGCGAGATCGAAACCGAGGTCATCGGCGGAGGCACGCTGCGGGGCCGCCGCGGCATGAATGTGCCGGAAAGCAGGCTTTCACTGTCTGCGGTCTCGCCGCAGGATTTGCGTTATCTTGATTTCGGACTTGCGCAGGGGGTCGATTGGGTCGCGCTGTCCTTTGTGCGCCGGGCCGCCGACATCGAAACAATCAGAAGCCACTGTTTAAAAAAGGGAAAAATTCCCCGCATCCTGGCCAAAATCGAGCGGCGGGAGGCCCTGCTTTACCTTGAAGAAATCATTGAAGCGTCGGACGGCGTGATGGTGGCCCGGGGGGATCTCGGCGTCGAAATTCCGGTGGAGCAGGTGCCCCTGACGCAGAAAAAAATCATCCGTTTGGCCAATCAAATGGGAAAACCCGTGGTCACCGCGACCCAGATGCTGGAATCTATGGTGGCCCGCCCCTGGGCGACACGGGCCGAGGTCGCGGATGTGGCCAACGCGGTACTTGACGGTACGGATGCCGTGATGCTCTCTCAGGAAACTTCAATCGGAGCGCATCCCCTGGAGGCTGTCCGGATCATGGGGCGCGTCACACAAGCGGTTGAAGATCAGGTCAAAGTGCTTGATCCGGCGGAGAGCGCGGAAGAAAATATTTCCGAAGCCGTCGTCCACGGCGCAATCCGCATGGCGGAAAGGATCCGGGCCGGCGCCATTGTGGCCATTACACGAACGGGAAAGACGGCCCGCCGTCTTTCCGCAGGGAGACCGAGTCGGTCTGTTATTGCCATTGTTCCTAATGCGGAGACGGCCCGCGCACTGATGCCGCACAGGGGGGTGTTTCCCTGTGTTGTGGCAGATTTGGAGTCTTTAGAGGGAAAACCGGTTGCCCTTTTTGAAAAGATTCACGCCGCGGGGATGCTTAAACGCAGCGACCCGATTGTTTTAACAGGGGGCATCCCTTTCGGAGCCCCCGGCTCCACCAGTTTCGCAAGGGTTTTGCATATCCCCCCGCGGATCAATCCGGAAACCGAAAAGCCGAAATAAACCGCGGGGAAATTCGAAAGAGGAGGAAAGCTAAAGATGTCCAAGATCAATCATTTTATCCCTGAACACCGCATTGCCTATTTTACGATGGAAGTGGCTTTAAAAAGTGAAATCCCGACATACAGCGGCGGTTTGGGGGTGCTGGCGGGAGATACCGTGCGTTCTGCGGCCGATTTGGAATTGCCTTTTGTCGTTGTCAGCTTGGTCAGCCGCCAGGGATATTTCAGACAAGAGATCGACGCATCGGGACGGCAAATCGAACACCCCGATCCCTGGGAGCCTTCACAATGGGCCGAGGCGCTCGGTGCAAAGATCGCGGTAAAGATCGAAGGCCGTGAGGTCTGGATCCGGGCGTGGCTCTACGTATTGCAGGGGCACATGAACGGCGCGGAACCCGTGCTTTTGCTTGATACCGACTTGGACGAAAACCATGCCGACGATCGCATGATTACCCATCATCTTTACGGCGGCGACGAAGCCTACCGCCTGAAACAAGAGATCGTTCTGGGCATCGGCGGCGTGCGCATGTTGCAGGCCCTGGGTTTTAAGATTCGTCACTATCACATGAACGAAGGGCATTCGGCCCTGCTCGGTTTGGAATTGCTTCAGTCTTTTGCCCATCCGCAGGAAGATCTCCGGGAGGGGGAATCCCCTTACAATTTGCCCAGGGTGCGGGATATGTGTAACTTTACGACGCACACGCCGATTGAGGCCGGACATGATAAATTCTCGTACGACCTCGTTGACCGGTTGCTGGGAGAGGTCATTGACCCCGGCATGCTGCGTTCCCTGGCAGGATCGGACTGTTTGAATATGACGCGCCTCGGGCTCAACGTCAGCGAGCATATCAACGGCGTCGCACGAAAACATGCGGAAGTTTCCCGGAGAATGTTTCCCGGATATCATGTCGATGCGGTCACCAACGGCGTGCACCCCTTTACCTGGACCCATCCCGCCTTCAGTAACTTGTACGATCAGTACATGCGGGGCTGGTGTCACGAGCCGGGGACGATGGTCCGCGCCGATTTGATTCCGGATGAAGCCCTTTGGCAGGCCCATGTCGAGGCGAAGCGCCAACTTATCGAAAAGGTTGCGGCACAGCGATCAATCCACTTGGACCCCGAGCGGCCGATTCTCGGTTTCGGCCGGAGGATGACCGGCTATAAACGGCCCGATCTGCTTTTTTCGGATTTGCGTCAACTCAAAAAAATCGCAGAGAAACAGCCCTTTCAACTCGTGATGGCGGGCAAGGCCCATCCACACGATGAAGGCGGGAAAAAACTGATTGAGACACTTCAGGAACAAATCAGGACGTGCGTCGATTGGATCACCATGGTCTACCTGCCGAATTACAACATGGATATCGCATTGGCGATGGTTTCGGGCGCGGATGTTTGGTTAAATACACCCTTGCGGCCTTTGGAGGCCTCCGGGACAAGCGGGATGAAAGCGGCTTTCAACGGCGTGCCGAGCCTCAGTGTGTTGGACGGATGGTGGATCGAGGGTTGCATCGAGGGCGTCACGGGCTGGGCCATCGGCCCTGAGACCGAATCCGCCAATGGAGACGATGCCGTCGATTTATACAGAAAGCTGGAAACCGTCGTGCTCCCGCTCTTTTATCAGGATCGGTCCGCGTGGATAAAGCTCATGAAAGGAGCAATTTCTAAAAACGCGTCTTTTTTCAACAGTCACCGCATGATGCGCAGTTATACGACCGAGGCGTATCTGCGATAATGCGGATGACAAACGGCGCAGGTTGCGGCCTTAAATGCCGTTTTTCCCGTACCGCGATCCTTACCCTTTGTCCCCCCCGAGATTATCTTCGGCATCCGGTCTTTCTTGCCAGACGCGGCGCATGATTAATGATTAGACTCGGCCCGCACTTTGCCCTAAAATAACCCGATGCCTTTTATATTGATCCGAACAAAAAACCGCCTGAAAGGTCTTAAAGGATGAAGGCGCTCGCCGCCGATCGATTCCCCGGCGCGGAACAGCAGCCCTTGGACTACCCCGGCGCGCGCCCCGATTTTTCGTTTGTCTACTACAAGAATGCAGTGTATCGCATTGTGCCGCACGGCGGAACCCTGGCGGATTTGCGGGTGGATGACGCGGGAGAATCAACGCCCTTGAATGACTTTCTCGCCGCTTGCGGCAATGCGCCCCTGGATGCGCGCCATGCCGTGCTTGCGGTCGGCTCCAACGGTTGTCCGGGTCGGCTCGCTGAAAAATACGCGCATCAGCCGGAGGCGGCGCTGCCGGTGCTGGTCGGCACCTTGGCCGATACGGCTGTTGTGTATTCGCGTCAATGGGTTGCTTACGGCGCCTTGCCTGCAACTTACCTGCATCAGCCGGGTGCGGCATCGCATTTGTCTCTGACCTTGCTGACCCCGGAGGCCCTGCGCCGCATGGATGAAACCGAGGGCGTCGGCCATTTGTACCGGCGCATCCCCGTGCCGGGTGCTTTTAAGATGGATGCGGGGCCGGCAATTGAAAAACTCAGCGCCTACCTCGACCCCAGGATTCTTTCGTATCAAGGAAAACCCGTACGCCTGAAACGGTTTGCGCGGGAAGGACCGGACTGGCCGGCCTTGGATGAGCGGGCGGTGCTGGCTTTGGTTTTGGATGCGGCGGAGGTGCTCCCCGGCCTGCCGATTGAGGACCGCCACCGGCGGCTCTTAAACGACGGGCGGCTTCTCAAGAAACTCAGCGCCTACCTCGATACGCACATGAGCGGGCTGAAGGTTGACGCGCGGGGCCGCTTAACCGGGCTTTGAAAACAATTGTTTTGCATGTGAATCAACTGAAATGAAGGCACGGAAAACCGAAAAAACCGTCGTCTGCACCCGCGTCGTGGGCACAACTTCCCGGCCGCATGCCAAAGGCACGTATATTGTCCGGCTTTCCGGGGCAAATCAAGATAAGCTGGGCATCAAGAACAAGGCCTATGTCAATATTGCGTATGGCGCCTTTACTGTTTTGGCGCGGCTGGTTGTGGACGAAACATGGGACGACGATGATAGCATCCGCATGGATCAAACCGTGCGCACGGCCATCGGTCTGGAGGCCATCCTGCAAGGCCAAGGGCATGCGCGGCTTGAATACACGGAGGACGGGACGGCCACACTTGAACATCCTATTTTGATTCGTCCCGCGCGTTTCAAGGGGCCCGGCCTGCTCGCCCGTCTGGTGAAGCAGCAACACTTGGTCTGTCTGAGCCATATCGCCATGTCTGAGGACATGGAAAAACCGATCGTGCGTCTTAGCCGGGATTCGATGGACGTGCTCGGCATTGAAGCCGGGGACAAGGTTTTGTTGATTACGGAAAAAACCCAACGCAGCTACCGCTGCCTTGTGCTTGAACCCCAAAAGGGGGTGCAGTTGCCGACAAAGATCATGATGTCCCTTGCGCCCAAAACCCATTGTCCGCTGCCCGATGATCCCAATCTGCGTTTGCCCTGGATTACGGCTGACCTTCAAATTCGTAAGGAAATCGGCGTCGAACCCTGGCAAGCGGTCCTGGTCGGGCGCGACCCCGCGCACGCGCTCACCGCGGAGCTCAATACGGGTGTCACCGCGATTGCGATCAGCGCACTCGGAGCCGCCGTCGCCCTGCCGAGTCATCCCACATGGCAAATCGCCATTTTTGCCGCTGCCGTCATCGGCATATCCGTTTTCATCTGTCTGAAAATCAGGAGCCGGATTTAGGGATCCCAGCGAAAGCTGAGCTTCGTTAGAATCAGCAAACGATTGCTGTTTTTTTGATTCGCGGGGTTTACGATGAGGTAAAACCAGCTCTGGTCAAGATATTCCCATGAAAGACGCAGATTTGCGGCAAGCAAGTCGTCTTCTTTGTCCCATTGAAATAAACTTTGAAGCAACAGCCGGTTACTGAGCGACCAGGCGATGTCCGCATTTAAGATTTGGGCTGAAAAATCGCCCTGCGGCAGACGCACCCAATCCACTTCCCAGCCGCCGCTGATTTTGAGTCCGGCTTGCGGTGCGCCGGTGAGTGTGAGCGAAAGCGATGTTTTTCGTCCGCCGTAAAAGCCGCCCCATAAGACATTCAGGCGGCCTGAAAGCGGGCGGCGTGCATCGCTGAGCAAAATAACATTGGAGTGTGTGTATTCGTAGATGCCGGCTGGAATGACAATGCCGTCCCGGATTTCAAAATCTTCCGGCAGCCGCTCCCGTTGCGGATCGATGCTGATTAAAATAAAATCGCCGGAGCGAAAATCGGCTTGAATGCGGTTGTAGTTGCTTTGATAAAGAAAGTTGCCCTGTGTATCACGCTGATAGGTCATTTCCGTTTTGAGACCGATTTCCCGGATCGGGCCGGATTCGGGTTGTGGGCGGATGTCGATGAAACCGACGGTTTCGTCCAAGTCGGCCTGTTGCACAAAGCCAAGCGCGGGATCAAAGTTTTCTCCGATACGCAGGCGGTTGAGGCGAATACGCCAGAAGGGATCGCGCCAATTCAGTTCTGCAAAATGCGCGATGCCGCTTGCGCCGGCGTTATCCTCGGAACGCAGCCAAAAGGCGTTTGTTGTGAGGTGGGTATGGGGCGCGAAAGTGCCGTCGATGCCCAGGGTCTCACTGCCTGAGCGGCCGCGTTCGGCACGTTCCGTGAGAATGAGTCCCAGGTTTGAACGCAGCCCGAAATCCCGCGATAAACGCAGCACGCCGAATTGTTCGGCCGGACTGTCGCCCTTTTTTTCGGTTTGCATGACGAGTGCGCCGATGCCGTAGGGCCCGACCTTTCCACTGAGTTTTCCGCCGCCGAAAATAGGAATGGCTGCTCCTGAGACCAGGCCGATGCGACGGCTAAAAAAGGGCTGCACCCGGCGGGAGAGGCCAAAATCATAAAGGCCTTTGGCTTCCAAAAAAAATTCACGTTTTTCGGGAAAAAAGAGTGGAAAGCGTGTGAGGTTAACCTGAAAACGATCCGCTTCTGTTTCGGCAAAATCGGTATTATAGGTTAAGTCGAGGGTGAGGTTGGTACGGAAACGGTAGCGCAGATCAAGTCCGAGATCAACATCGGTGCCGTCGTTTGTCCCGCTTTGATTGTTTTGATATGCGCTTTTGACATAGGGTTTAATCGAAAAGGGTTTGACTTGTTTCATTGCCGTAATTCCTTTGACATGGCCTGCGCGTGAAACCTCGAAAAAATCTTGCTCGATATCCAGGGGGCTCCAAAATGAGATCTCTTTTAAATGCGGGACGCGGCGGCGAAACTGAATCCCCCAAGTCTGTGCCTCGCCGGGCCGGAAACGAATGGTTTTAAAGGGAATCTTAAATTCGACTGACCAGCCGTCGGGGCTTCGGTGCGCGGCCACAAACCATCTGCCGTCCCAGTCCCGGTTGATGGCATCACCCTCTTGACTGACCAGGGCGTCAGACAGGGCGGACAAGGGATTGCTTTCAAAAAAGAAGGCATTTTGATGATCGTGATACGTATCAATTAAAACGGCAAAGGTATCGCTGCGATTAAAGCGGCCGTCTTCCTGGCGTTCGTCTGCGTGAATATTTTCCGGATGCGGGTCATGTAAAACGGCACCGATGTAGAGATTTTTTTCATCATAGGCCAGGCGAACAAAGGAGTGTGCCAAGGCCGGCGAGCCGGCACGGGGCTCTTGCTGGATGAAATGGTCTGCGGCTTTACCCAATTGCCAGAGCGGCTCATTCAAAAGACCGTCGATTTCTATGGTGTGTGTTTCTGCGGGAAGGGCCTTCAAAATCCGTTTTTGTGCCTCTTGTGCCTGCGCATTTTCTTTTGTAAATCCAAGTAATGCGGCGATTAAAGCGATGTGGATGAGGCTTATGCGGCAGAGACTTCTTTTCAATGATGATTCTCGTGATGGGCATTTACGATAAATAGAGTCCGTTCTTTTTGTCAAACGGAAAGGCTGCTTTCATCGGGTGTGTTTCGGACTTCTTTTTACGGGCCGATCGGGAGAGTTGCATCGCTTTACTTTCTACGATACACTCCGCACACGATGAAGCTGATGATTACAGGCGGCGCGGGTTTTATCGGCTCTGCGCTCATCCGCACCCTCATTTCCGAAACCAATGTTTACATTGTGAATGTTGACAAGCTAAGCTATGCGGGCAATCTGGAGTCTTTGGCCGGTATTTCCGGTGACGCTTCTTATGTTTTTGAGCATGCGGATATCTGCGATGCGGATAAAATGCAGGCGCTTTTCAAAACCCATCGGCCGGACGCGGTCATGCATCTTGCGGCGGAATCCCACGTGGATCGCTCCATCGACGGGCCGGATGACTTTATTCAAACCAATATCGTAGGTACCTATAGCCTGCTGCAAGCATCACGAACTTATTGGGAAACCCTGTCTTCAAAAAAAAAAGCGGCTTTTCGTTTTCACCATATTTCAACGGATGAAGTGTTTGGTTCACTGGGGGCGGAAGGTTTGTTTACTGAAACATCGCCCTATCAACCCAATTCTCCCTATTCTGCCAGCAAGTCCGCTTCGGATCACCTCGTGCGCGCCTGGCATCACACCTATGCTCTGCCCGTACTGATTACAAATTGTTCAAATAATTACGGGCCTTATCAATTTCCTGAAAAGTTGATCCCGCTAATGATCTTAAATGCCTTAGCGGGGAAACCGCTGCCGGTGTACGGCAAGGGGCAGCATGTTCGGGATTGGCTTTATGTGGAGGATCACGTCCGGGCGCTTTACCGAGTTTTGACAAAGGGGAGGGTTGGGGAAACCTACAACATCGGCGGGGGCAATGAAATGAGCAACTTGGGTGTCGTCGAGACGATTTGCAGTTTGATGGATGAATTGCTTCCCCGGCCTGAAAAATACAACAATCTCATCCGATTTGTGGACGATCGGCCGGGTCATGATCTGCGTTATGCGATTGACGCCGCAAAAATTTCACGGGAACTCGGGTGGCAACCCAGAGAAAGCTTTGCGACCGGACTGCGTAAAACCGTGCAGTGGTATCTTAATCACTTGCGCTGGTGCGAGCGGGTATCGGATGGCCGTTATCAGGGGGAACGCCTCGGCGTGATTTCAGGCACATGAAAGCGATTATTTTGGCCGGAGGGTCCGGCACACGGCTTTATCCCGTGACAGAAATTGTCAGCAAACAATTGCTTCCGATTTACGATAAACCCATGATTTATTATCCTATCTCGACGCTCATGCTTGCGGGGCTTCGGGAAATTTTAATTATCAGCACACCGCAACATCTGCCGCTTTTTCGGATGTTGTTGGGGGATGGGAGTCAATGGGGCTTGTCTTTTGATTATGCCGTACAGCCGGAGCCCGGCGGTTTGGCGCAAGCCTTTTTAATCGGGGCGGATTATATTAAAGGTGAACCCGTGTGTCTGATTCTGGGCGACAATATTTTTTACGGACACGGTTTTGCCGAGTCGGTTCAAAAAGGGGCGATGCTTCAATCCGGTGCAATGGTTTTTGCTTATTACGTGCGTGATCCGGAGCGTTACGGCGTTGTTGCGTTTGATGCACAGCATCGTGTCATCGACATTGTGGAAAAACCCGAAAATCCCAAATCGCACTATGCCGTAACAGGACTTTATTTTTATGACCAACAGGTGACAGAGCAGGTCCGGGCATTGAAACCCTCGGCACGGGGTGAGCTGGAAATTACGGATTTGAATAAACGCTATTTGGATCAGGGGCGACTACAGGTTGAGTTGCTCGGACGCGGCGTGGCTTGGTTGGATACGGGCACACACGAGTCCCTTCTGGAAGCGGGGCACTTTGTCGAAGTGATGTATAATCGGCAGGGGCTTCGCATTTCGTGTCCCGAGGAAATTGCGTATCGCAAGGGATACATTGACTCAAATCAATTAGAAAAGCTTGCACAACCGATGCTCAAAAACGGCTATGGCCGCTACCTCATGGACCTTGTGGCCCAACCCACGGCATTTGAAAATTTATGAAAGTGAAGGAATTATCACTTCCCGGTCTGCTCTTGGTGGAACCCAAGCGTTTTGGCGATCACCGGGGTTATTTTGTTGAAAGCTGGAACAAAGTACGCTACGAAAAAGTCGGCATTTCCAGCGCTTTTGTTCAGGATAATCTCTCCTTTTCAAAAAAAGGCGTGCTGCGCGGGCTGCATTTTCAACAGAAACAGCCCCAGGGAAAGCTCGTTACCGTGCTTCAGGGCGAGGTTTTTGATGTTGCGGTGGATATTCGTCTGGGTTCACCGGCCTTCGGGCAATGGGAGGCCGTGAGCCTTTCCGGGGAGAACGGCCATCAGCTTTATGTGCCTGAAGGCATGGCGCACGGTTTTTGTATTGTAAGCGACGAAGCCCTTTTTGCTTATAAATGCACTGATTTTTATCATCCGGAATCGGAGCATACCCTGCTTTGGAATGATCCCGATATCGGGATCGCCTGGCCTTTGGCAAGTCCCGCACTTTCTGAAAAAGATGCCAAAGGCCTTCCGCTTCGTGCCCTGACTCCATCCATGCTTCCGGCCTATTCAAAATGAATATTGCAACAGATCATCCCCGGATTTTGCTGATTGGAAAACAAGGGCAGGTCGGTTGGGAATTGATACGCGCACTCGCACCGCATGCCCGAGTTGTTGCGGCGGATTTGCCCGAATTGGATTTAAGGTCTCCCGCCCTCATTCAAAAACGGGTTAATGACCTGCGGCCTCATTTTATTGTTAATGCGGCCGCCTACACCGACGTCGAAAAAGCAGAAGACGAACCCGAACTTGCCATGGCGATCAACGGCACCGCGCCGGGTTTACTTGCAGAGGCGGCGAAGGCGATTCATGCCACGCTCATTCACTATTCGACCGACTATGTTTTTGCAGGGGCTGTTCCTCAAAATGTGGCAGGCTATTCGGAGTCGGACAAAACCGGCCCGATCAATGTTTACGGGGAAAGCAAATTGGCCGGAGAGCGTGCCATTGAAGCTGTCGCACCGGATTATTTTATTTTAAGAACAAGTTGGGTGTACGGTTTGCGCGGAAAAAATTTTCTGCTGTCCATTCTAAGGGCCGCACAGACCCGGGAAAGTTTAAAGGTCGTAAATGACCAAATCGGCACACCCACTTGGTGCCGGATGCTTGCAGAGATGACGACAGGCCTTATTCTAAAATGCCAAGACCCGGCGTTCGTAAAACACGCTTCGGGTTTATATCACCTCACTGGGAGGGGACACACCAGCTGGCACGGTTTTGCCCAGGCGATTGTGAAGGCCGGGCAAGCCGCACATGATTTTAAAGTGAAGGCCATTCTTCCGGTTCCCACGGCGGCCTATCCCGCAAAAGCTGTCCGTCCGGCCTGTTCCCTGCTTGATTGCGGTAAATTTGAAAAAACCTTCGGCATCCGTCTTCCTCACTGGGAAGCGAGTTTAAAAGAAGCCATGTCCGGGTTTTCAGCGGATGTTTTATCTGCTTAGGGATGCTCTGATTGAAGCGAATGCAAGGCGCCAGATGACCGCTTATTCATCATTTTATCCACTTGAGGTGATACGAGAGCCGTCTATCGGATAAAAATAAAAAATATGAACTTTTTCTTAAAATGTCAGCACTGGATGAACCGCAATATTTTTGAACTCGGTCGTGAAATGCGGCTCTCTTATCTGCCGCCGCTCATGGTTTATATGGCGGCGGGCATTTCGGGTTTAACGCAAATTGTCGGCACCTTTTTTGTCAAAGATTATTTGGGGCTTACGGCAGAATTTCTCGCCGCGCTGGGTTTCTGGGCCGGTATGCCCTGGGCCTTAAAAATGCCCATCGGGCATTTGGTGGATTTGATTTGGCGTTTTAAATCCATCCTGGTTTTTATCGGTGCGGCGCTTATCGCTACAAGTTTGCTCATCATGATCGGTCTCTTGAGCGACCCCGAAGCCATGCGCCTCATCCTGTCCGCAGAAGCGTGGTTTGTTATCAGCACACTCTTGGCGCCGATTGGTTATGTGGTGCAGGATGTGGTGGCCGATGCGATGACGGTCGAGGCCGTGCCGCACTTTGATGACACGGGTCAGCCCATTGCCAAAGAAAAATTACGGCTGATGCACACCACAATGCAGACCTTGGGCCGGGTGGCGATTATCAGTGGCGGGATTTTTGTCGCCCTTTTAAATGTCTATTTATTTGACGGTGCGGCGGCGCTGGATGAAGCTGCGAAGGTCGATATTTACACGCACATTTATCAACTGGCCCTCTTTATTCCGCTGGTTTCCGTGCTGGGGGTGACATTGGGCCTGTGGCTGAAATGGCGCGAACTGAAACACTTGCAAGGCAAAGGGCACAGCTTTAATGCGGCCTGGGCGATGTTGCATACGCAGGAGGAAAAGCCTGCGGCCAATTGGTGGATTTTGTGCGGCAGCCTGGTTTTTGTTGTGTTTACTTTGGGTGTGGGATTGACGGGTGTCCCTTTTAATCAGGAGATCATTTTTGTGGGCTCAATGGCCATCATCCTGTTTCTGATGTTTCGTTTGCTCAAGGTTTTGGAAGCAGATGCGCGGCGCACGCTGGTGGGTACGGCGATCATTATTTTTGTTTTTCGGGCCATGCCCACGCCGGGGCCGGGGGCGACCTGGTGGATGATTGACGAATTGAAATTCGATCAGCAATTTTTGTCGGTCTTGGCGCTCATCGGGGGTGTGCTGACCCTCTTGGGCATGTTTGCCGCCCGGCGCTTCATTGCGGAAAAATCGATTGCCTATGTCGTCGCCGCATTGACCATTGCCGGCACCTTTCTCTCTTTGCCCATCATCGGCATGTATTACGGATTGCACGAATGGACGGCCTTGCACACCGGCGGTGTGGTGGATGCGCGTTTTATTGCGCTCGTGGACACGGCCCTGGAATCGCCCTTGGGGCAAATCGCCATGATTCCCATGCTGGCCTGGATCGCGAATTCCGCGCCCGCACAGCTTAAGGCGACCTATTTTGCCGTGATGGCTTCGTTTACAAACTTGGCACTTTCCGCAAGCCAATTGCTTACAAAATATATGAATCGGATGTTTACGATCAGCCGTGAAGTCAAAGACCCGGCTTCCGGTGCGGTGGTGACGCCCGCAGATTACAGCGAGTTGGGTATGCTGCTCATCACCGTGACGTTTATTGTGTTTACCTTGCCGCTATTGACCATTTTTGTTGTTCAGAAAAGCAAGCTGCAAAGTGCGTGATTTTTACTCGATTCTCTTCGTGTCCTCAAAAAGCATCTTGTCAATTCTCTTCTTATTTTATAAACTGGAAAGTTAACAAATCGAGGACAGCCATGACCCATCAGGAAGCGATACAAGATCTGCGTCGCTACATCGACCGAAAAATTATCGGTCAAAATTTGCTGGTCAATCGTCTGCTCGTTGCACTGTTGGCGGATGGACATTTATTAGTCGAAGGCGCACCCGGTTTGGCCAAGACACGCGCGATTAAAGTTTTGGGGGAGGGCATCGAAGGGGATTTTCACCGCATTCAGTTTACTCCCGATCTCTTGCCTGCCGATTTAACAGGCACCGAAGTCTTTCGTCCGCAAGACGGCTCCTTTAAATTTCAAAAAGGCCCGCTTTTTCATAACCTGGTGCTGTCGGATGAAATTAACCGTGCCCCGGCAAAAGTCCAGTCCGCATTGCTTGAGGCCATGGCCGAACGCCAAATTACCGTCGGCGCGGTGACCTATCCGCTGCCGACGCTTTTTTTGGTTATGGCGACACAAAATCCCATCGAGCAGGAAGGCACCTATCCTTTGCCTGAAGCGCAGCTGGACCGTTTTTTGATGCATGTGCGCATTGACTATCCCGATGCCGAAGCCGAAGAAGCCATTTTGCACTTGGCGCGCGGCGAAGCGCGCCAGGAAAAGCAAGAGGATGTTTTTTTACCCGTTTCTCAGAAAAGCATCTTTTCGGCCCGTGAAGAAATCCTGGATTTGCACATGGCAAAAAATATCGAAGCCTACCTGCTGCAAATTATTTTAGCCACACGCAATCCGGCAGCCTATGACGAAACCTTGGCCAAATGGTTGCAATTCGGCGCAAGCCCGCGTGCGAGTATTGCGCTGGATCGTTGTGCCCGTGCGCATGCCTGGTTGGACGGTCGGGATTTTGTCGGGCCGGAGGATATTCAGACGATGGCCTTTGATGTTCTGCGCCACCGGGTCCTGCTGAGTTATGAAGCCGAAGCCGAAGGCATTACCCCGGACGGATTTATCGAAGCCCTGATCGCGCGCATCGCCGTCCCTTAAGTTCGAACATGTCTTTTGGATTAAAAACCCAAAGCAAAGCGCCCGATATCTCTTCGGAGGCGCTTGCTCACGCGCTGATTGCAAACCCCGTATCCGTCACGAAAGAAGCCCTGATTGCGCTTCACGCCCCGGCAGCAAGCCTTGCACTCAAATCCGTCAAAATTCGATCTCAGCAGGGCGGGCATTATCTTTCGCCGTTTAAGGGGCGGGGCATGGAGTTTGACGAAGTGCGGCCCTATCAGCCCGGTGATGATGTGCGCACGATTGACTGGCGTGTGACTGCGCGCAGCGGAAAACCGCATACGAAGCGTTTTCGCGAGGAGCGGGAGCGTTCGGTTTTGTTTTGGGTGGATTACCGTGCGCCCATGTTTTTTGCGACACGGGGTGTTTTTAAGTCTGTTTTGGCCGCTCATGCGGCGGCATTGCTGGCCTGGAGTGCCGTACGGCACGGTGACCGTTTGGGCGGTCTCGTTTTTTCCGAAACAAAGCATGAAGCAATGCGTCCGCAGCGCGGCAAAAAAGGCGTGCTGCACTTTATCCAGGCCTTGGTGAATCATCATGCGGAAGGCCCGATCCCCGCAGGACCTTATCAAAAAGTTCAATCAGAGGAAGCGGCCCTTCAGGCCCTCATCCGTCTGCGTCGCGTTGCGCGCCCCGGCAGCCTTGTTTTTTTGATGAGTGATTTTAGGTCTCTGGGGCCGCAAGGTGAAGCCCATTTGGCGCAGCTCTCCCGTCATTGTGATGTGCTTCTGTTGTTCATCTCCGACCCCTTGGAGCATAATCTGCCGCCCGCCGGACAGTATCGCCTGAGCCAAGGCGCAAAATCATTGACATTGGATACCCGCGACCCGGCCGTGCGTCATCGCTATCACCAAAAATTTCAAAACCGGCAGAACGATTTACAGGCGCTTTCTCAACGCTACGGCATTTATTTCCTGCCTTGCGGCACATCGGATGCGCTTTTGCCGACCCTGCAACGCGGGCTGGGGCAGCGCAGCAAGCGGAGGCGGAGATAATGGAGAAGACGCCCGCCCTTGTTTTGCGGGATATTCACTTGCCCGATGCGATTTCCTGGTGGCCGCCCGCTCCCGGTTGGTGGATTTTACTCGGACTGGTTCTCGCGACTTTCTGCACCGTTTGGCTTGTTCGTAGGATTCAGCAGAGCCGCAGCGTGCGAGTTGCTGCCTTAAAGGCCTTGCAGGCCATTTCGGCGGATTTTGCGCAAGATCGGGACGCGCATAAACTGGTGAAGGCGCTTTCGGTTTTATTGCGTCGCGTTTGTCTGAGTTATTTCCCGCGCAGCGACGTAGCGGGCTTGACGGGTGAAAAATGGCTGGAATTTTTGGACCAGTGTTTGGACTGGGGCAATGTGCCGGACCGCTTCAGCCGGGGCACGGGGCGCGTGCTCATTACCGCACCGTATCAAACTCATCCCTCATTGGAAGCTGAGCCCTTATTGGATCTTTGCCGACACTGGATCATGGCGCTTCCGCTTTTGAGGAAAGCGCCATGATGCATTTTGAGTGGCCCTGGCTCTTGTGGCTCATGCCCTTGCCCTTGATTTTAAGGCGGTTTTTACCCGCAGCGGCACCCCTGCGGGAAGCCGCTCTGCGTGTGCCTTTTTTGGATGAATTCTCCGGCATGGGTGCTGCGGCGCGGCCTTTTGTACCGGGTCGTTTTATCCTGTGCTTGGCCTTTTTGGCTTGGATTTTCCTGGTGCTTGCGAGTGCGCGTCCGCAGTGGCTGGGAGAAGCCATCGAAATTCCCGTGAGCGGCCGAAATCTCATGTTGGCCGTGGATCTTTCCGGCAGCATGGAAGTAGAGGATTTTGAACTAAACGGGCAACGCGTGAATCGCCTGATCGCCACACAAGCCGTTGCGAGTGAGTTTATCAAACGGCGGGTGGGGGATCGTTTGGGTTTGATTCTTTTCGGTCGCCAGGCCTATTTGCAGACCCCGCTCACCTTTGATCGCAAAACGGTCGAAACCTTGTTGCAAGAGGCCGTAATCGGCCTCGCAGGTCAGGAAACGGCCATTGGAGATGCGATCGGTTTGGCTGTGAAGCGGCTGCGTGAAAACGATAAGGGACAGCGGGTGATGGTGCTCTTGACGGATGGGGCGAATACGGCCGGAGAAGTGACACCCTTGAAGGCCGCAGAGCTTGCGGCCGCTGAAAACCTAAAAATTTACACCATCGGCATCGGTGCCGATGAGATGATTATGCGCTCCTTGTTCGGCTCGCGCAAGGTGAATCCCTCAAAGGATTTGGATGAAGAGACGCTGACCGCTATCGCGGAAATAACGGGCGGACGTTATTTCCGCGCGCGGGATACGGCGGCTCTGACGGAAATCTACACCCTGCTCGACGAACTCGAACCGGTTGAGCAGGAGCAACAGCGTTTTCGTCCGATCACCGCACTTTATCCCTGGCCCTTGGGCGCGGCCGTGATGATTGCAGGTTTGATTTTATTGAAACGCAGCCTGCCCGGTTTTTCAGTCAAAACCCGGAATACAATGCAGTGGGAGGTGCGGAAACAGTCATGATGGAGCATTTTCAATTTTTAAGGCCCGACTGGCTTTACGGTATCCCGATATTGTTTGTGGTATTGTGGCTGTATAAACGCCGCAAGGCCGAAAGCCGAAGTTGGCAGCGTGTTTGCGATCCCGGCTTATTGCCGCATTTGCTGGTGAGGCAAAACGAAGATCGCCGTGTGCTTCATGCCCTGCCCGTACTTTTTTTTAGCGGCGTCCTTGGACTTGTTGCCCTTTCCGGCCCGGTGTGGGAGAAATTGGAGCAGCCCGTTTTTCGAAAACAATCGGCCTGGGTGATCGTTTTGGATTTGTCCCGTTCGATGGATGCGGGTGATATCGCCCCTACGCGGCTTTCACGCGCCCGGCATAAATTGATTGATCTGCTCAAACAACGCGGAGAAGGCCAGACGGCCCTGGTCGTTTATGCCGCCGAGCCTTTTGTGGTGAGTCCGCTCACGCAGGATGCCGCGACGATTATCGCACAAGTTTCGGCGTTGAATACCGCGCTTGTCCCCAAACAAGGCAGCCGTCCCGATTTGGCGTTAAAGGAGGCGGGTGTGCTTTTGCGCCAAGCCGGCGTGGCGCGCGGAAAAGTGCTCATCATTACAGACGGTTTGGAAAATGTGCCGCCGTCCGCGATGGCCGATGCCCTGTCCGCGCTCAAAAAACAGGGCCATACCTTGTCTGTTCTCGGTGTCGGCAGCTTGGAAGGCGGACCGATTACCCTATCCGACGGCGGGTTTCTGAAGGACGAAAACGGCGCTATTGTCATTCCAAAACTGAACGAAGTCGCCCTCTTGCAATTGGCGCGGCAGGGGGGTGGAGATTATGCCCGTCTCTCGGTTACGGAGGCGGACATTGTGCGTTTGTTTGCAGAAGAAACGGCCGAACGCTTTGAAACGGCAGCAGAGGAAACGGACATGAAGGCGGACCGTTGGCGTGAAGAAGGGCCGTGGTTGCTCTTGCCGCTTTTACCCGTTGCGGCACTCGTTTTTCGGCGGGGCGTGCTCGCGATGTTTTTATTGTTTTTAACGTGTTGGCCTGCTCCGGTGCAGGCCCTGGACTGGGAGGGCTTGTGGTCGCGCCGGGATCAGCGTGCTGCCGGGCTTTTTGAAAATCAGGAAGAAGCCGCAGCCGCCGAACTTTTTGAAGATCCCGCGTGGAAAGCCGCTGCGTATTATCGTGCGGGGGATTATGAAAAGAGCATCGCCGCGCTGGAGGACCTAAACACACCGGATGCCGTGTACAATAAAGGCAACGCCCTGGCGCAATTGGGCCGTCTGTCCGAAGCCCTCCAGGCCTATGACGCTGTCTTGCAAGCCGATCCCGATCACGAAGATGCGCGTTATAATCGTGAACAGGTAAAAGCCCTATTGGATCGGCAACAACAAGAAAATCAGCAAAAACAAGAGGGAGACGGCAAACCCGAAGCGGGGGAAGACGGAGAAAAGCCGGAGCAATCGGGTGAAGGTCAAGAGGAACAAACGGGGCAGCAAGGTGAATCCGATGCCGAGGCCTCAAAACAGTCGGGCGCGGACGGACAAGAGCAGGAAAATGCAAAATCCGCGCGGGACGGCAATGAAGGCAAAGATTCAAGCTCTGAGGAAAAGCAAAACGCAGAAGAAGCAAACGATAAAAAAAATCAGGACGGTGAGAAGGAGAAAGGCGGATTGTCTGAATCCCGGCGTGCTGAATTGGATGAGCAGGGTGAATCCCGGTTGGCCAATGAACAATGGCTGCGCCGCATCCCGGATGATCCGGGGGGCTTGTTGCGGCGTAAGTTTTTTTTACAATCCCGGCAAAACCGCCAAAAAGGGCAACATGAGGAAAAGGCATGGTAAGGAAAAATTGTCGGTCGCTTCTATTTTTGTTGAGTTTGATTTGTTTATTTTTGGGAACAAAGACGTGGGCCGCTGAAATTCGTGTTACGCCGGATCGTGAAGAGATCCGGGTGGACGAGTCTTTCAACCTTGTTTTTCATGCGGACGGAAGCGTGGACGGCGAACCGAATTTCAGGTTCTTGCAAAACGATTTTGAAATTTTGCAGCAGAGCGAAAGCAGCAGCATGCAGATTATCAATGGCACACTCTCCAAAAAAAAAGAATGGACGGTGACTCTGATGCCAAAATCTGCGGGGACCTTTGTGATTCCGCCCGTGGCTTTTGGGAATGATCGCAGTCCGGTCTTGGCGCTCAAGGTTGCGCCTGCTAAAACCCCGCAAGCCACGGAAGATGCCGCACCTATTTTTATCGAAGTTTCCGCCAAGCCCCAAACGGCCTATGTGCAATCTCAAGTAATCTACACCATACGCCTTTTCCGTGCGCAGACCTTGAGCAATGCCAGTTTATCTGAGCCGAAGCTTAGTGATGCCGATGCCGTGATCGAAAGGCTGGCTGATGACCGGCAGTTTGAAGAGATACGTGACGGTCAGAGATATCTTGTGCTGGAGCGGCGTTATGCCATTTTACCTCAACAAAGCGGGCAGTTGACCGTCTCCCCTATTCAATTTGAGGGCCAAGTGCGGGGCCGCTTCCAGTCAAGAACCTTCTTTAATCAGGGCGGAGGCATCCGGCGTTTGCGCTCGAAGCGTCTGACATTGAATATTCTGCCTGTGCCGCAGGACAAAATCCGCGGCCGATGGCTGCCGGCGCAGGCGCTCCGGATTCAAGAGCAGTGGCCTGATATTGAAAACGAGTTCGAAGGTTTTAAGGCCGGAGAACCTGTGACACGCATCTTGACCTTAAGAGCCGACGGCTTAACGGCGGCGCAATTGCCTGAAATTAAAATGAATTTGCCGGAAGGGTTTAAATCGTATCCTGATCAGGCGGAGCTGAAAGATCAAAAAAAACTTTCAGGGCTTGTGGGTATTCGACGTGAAACGGTGGCCATCATCCCGACCGTGCCGGGGGCTTATGTTTTGCCTGCGATTGAAATTCCTTGGTGGAATATAAAAGAAGCGCGCATGGAAGTCGCCCGTCTGCCCGAACGACACATCTCGGTTGCGCCTGCCCTGAAATCGGATCAGCCTGTGTTTCCGCCGCAAAAAGAGACGGCCCCGATTCCCGTTGCCCCGGTGCATCGCGGGGAGGATCAAACACAAAAGCCTGCGGGGTTTTGGTCTTGGCTCAGTTTAATCCTGGGGTTGGGTTGGGCTCTGACCTTGATTGCTTGGTGGGGATCACGTCAAAAACCGTCCATCGCCGCAGAGGCGGGGGACGGTCAAAATCGAAAGCCGGATCTGCGCCCCGTTAAAAAACAACTTAAAAAAGCCTGTTTGCAAAATGAGGCTCAAGCCGCGAAAGAAGCCTTGTTGACTTGGGCGCGGCTGCGTTGGCCGGGCCGCCCCGCGAGTTTGGGCGAAATCGGAAAGCGCGTGCCGTCCGAATTGGCGGAAGAAATCGGTCGGCTCAATGCCGTCTTGTATCGTCCCGGCCAGGATCCCTGGCAGGGAGGACAAATGCTTTGGGAGGCTTTTGAAAAAACGGCTGTGGAAAATTCCACGCAAAGGACAAGAAAAAACACCGGTCTGGCGCCGATGGTGCCTTAAGGCCACGCTGATCGCATGCGCCTTGAATCTGAAATTTTATTTCTTAAAAAATGCAAGCCGGCCTGAATCAGAGATCCTTTTGAATTCAAATCGAAAAGCGCAAAGAAAACCGGAAGCGCGCCCCCGGCGCGGGAAAGCCGAGGGCTTCTTCGTAAGCGGTATCGAATACGTTATCAACCGCGACTGAAAAACGCCATTGCGGCGTCCACATCCAGGTCGCTCCGATATCGGCCCGCAGGTAGTCCTCTAAAGTCCGATTCCCGGTCGGGATTGAAGAATCATCTGTTTTTCCCACATAAAGCAGTGCCAAGTGGCTGCTGAGCTTCGGATGTGCTTTCCAGTGTATGTTGATTCCGCCGCGCCATCTGGGGCGATTGCGCAAGACGGCAGGGCTGTTTTTGATCTTGGTTTCCGTGTAGGTTAAATGGCTGTTTGCCGACAAGCCTGTGCCGATTTTAAAATCCAGGCCGGCTTCCCCGCCTAAGCTGGTGACTTCGTTTTGGTTGACGAGGCGCGGCGGCGGGCCCTCGTCCAGATCGATTAAATTGAAAAAACGGTTGTGAAAAAAAACGCCGTCGAATGTGATGCGCCCCGGAACCAAGCCCTGCCGAATTCCGATTTCGAAACTTTCGGAGGTCTCGGGCCGAAGGCCGGAATTGCCGACGATGGCGTTGCCCAGCGCAAAAAAACTCGGCAGCTTGAAGCCCTCGCCCCAACTGGTTTTCAGCGTCGTGTCCGTGGTGCCGATATGATAAGCGGCGCCGAGGCGCGGGCTGGCTTCGGCATCGAAGCCTTCGGGGTCATCCATGCGCAGGCCGGCTGCGACGGTGAGTCCCGCCGCAAAACGGTACCGGGTTTCCAGAAAAGCGGCGTAATTTGCGCGACTGATTTTATAATCGCTAGGTAGCGGAACGCCTGAAAAAAAGATCCGGTCGTCGCTTTGGCCTTGTTCGTATTGTGCCTCCGCGCCGAAACTGATCCGGAGGCTGGATGCGGGAGAGACGACATTGTTGATTAAAAAACGGCGGCGCCGAAAGCGGGTATCGCTGCGGTTGCGGGGAATGCCGAAGGGGTCGCGCAGCCCCGGTGCGACGCCGGGGGAGTCGTGTCTTTCGCGGCGTGCGAAAAAATCTGCCTGAATTTGATAATCCCAAATGCGGTTGAGCGTGTGGCCGTATGAGAGGCCGGTGCGCCATTCCGCGCTGTCCCGCCGGTCGGTCTTGCGCAAGACCGCGAATTGCGGCCCGCCGCTATCGTCCGGAAAGCGTTCACGGTCTTGTTTCCCGTAATAGGCGGTCCATTTCAGCCAACTGTGATTTGAGGGTTCGACGGTGATTTGTCCCTGAAGATTTGTGCCCTCAAACCGGCTGCCTGAAACCGGCGCGCCGTCATCCGCGTAGGAAAATTGCAAGGCATAAGCCGCCGCGCCCGCGGGACCGCGTGTGGAAAGACGCCCCAGCCTTGCCCCTTGCGTACCGGCTCCCAGTTCGGCGGCGGTTTCGGGATTTTGGCCGCCGCCGCGGGTGATGATATGGATGAGGCCGCCCATTGCATCCGAGCCGTAAACCGAGGAGAGCGGGCCGCGCACGATCTCGATACTTTCAATCTGCGCAGGGTCGGGCAAGGCAAAATCGAAGCCTCCGCCACGGCTGTCGGTGGGATCGTTCAGCTTGATGCCGTCCATCATGACGACGGTGAAATTGGGGTCTGCCCCGCGCAGATAGACCGAACTGACGCCGCCGCGTCCGCCGTGCTGATCGATGTGCAGGCCGGGGGTTTGGCGCAGCAGGTCGATCATGTTTGCGGGTTGCCGGGCCGCGATGTCTTCTCGGGTGATGCGTGTGGTGCTTGAAGTGCTTTGGTCGGGGGAGGCCGGGATGCGTGAGGCGGAGACGATGAGGGGGTCTAAAACAAGGGTGTCCGGGTTTTCGGCCCAAAGCTTTTCGTCCGAAGAAGCAAAAAAAAGTGATGTGAAAAAGAGAAGCGTACGGCGGTGGAAAACCCCGCCTCTGAAAAAGGCATTCATGCCTGAGGCGGAGCTCCCTTAAGATGCATTGCATCGCGGGGGCCAACATCTTCGGGAAAATACGTGGAAATTTTAATGTGATGCATTTTTATGCCTCCGATGCACGCTTCTTTTTCCTTGCGGCGGCGCGCAGTGCGGCGGCAAAGGCGCGCTTGCCCCAAAGTCGCATTTCGTTCACATCCTCCAGGCTTTCTTCCGGCGCCTGATAATAGGACATGGCAAAAACCTTCCCTTTTTTATCATAAGTAAATTGTTCCAAATTTAAGTCCTGAAAGGCTTTTTTGCTTTCGCGGTCTGCCTTGAAATAAAGTACGTCGTCGGCGATGAGGGCAAACATCAGATCCTGCAAAAAGAGCCCGTAGCCGCCAAACATCTTTCGGGCGCGCACGGGCCCGATGACCTGAAGCAGATCAAGTACGTGAGAGATGAAGGGGTGTTCAGAGTCTTTTGCGATGACTGGGTTCATTTTTTTAGAGTATCCTTATTCAGGCGGTTTAAATTTATGCGGGCCCGCCCGGTTTTTCCAGAGCGTGCTTGCGGCGATGGCTGATTTTATTGCGAATCGGATTTTTGAGCAAGGGGGGGCGACAAAAAAGAAGAACGGACGGCCCGAAGGCCGTCCGTATCCAAGGTATTTTCCCGAATGCGGTTTATTGCCATGAGTTGCGCTGCCGGTTTTTGTGGAGACCGGTTGATGCAATTTAAAAAATCCGCCGTTAATGCCTGCATTTTCAAAATTTGCCATATGCATCCATAAAAAAACTATCCTGATCGGAACTGGAGGATTCTGGCGATGTCCGGCGGATCTTCATACCGGGAAAACTTGGATTTTTTCCGATCGATCGCAAAAACCGTCATGCGGTCGGCGAGTTCGTTGCCTTCAATGCCGGCGTGGGCTTTGATGTGGGAAACCACCACCTCCATTTTTATTTTCTCATACAGGGCGTGGGTGTCCTGAATTATCGCCAGGTTTTTGATTTCCCCCGTTTTTTTTGTCCATCCGCGCCTTTTCCAGTCATAGGCCCATACCGTGATGCAATTAATCGCATATTGCGAATCACAGAGTATTTGGACTTTTGTGCCGCTGTCCATGTTTTTTTTTGCTGCGAGCAAGGCTTGATGCAGCGCATTGAGCTCTGCGGTATTATTTGTGCCCTTGGGATTGTAAAGACCGTACCAGAGTTCTGCCAAAATACCTTTTCGATAAATCGCGATGCCCGATCCCGATTTGCCGGGATTGGGCATCGCGGCGCCGTCACAGTAAATCTGAACGTCAAAATTTTTGTTTGATAACGGGGCTTTTTCTGAGCCGCGTGCGGCAGCCGCATTTTTATTCACGCCGCCCCGTCCGGAGGCATACGCGGCTTCCGCCTCAGCACGTGTCGGGAAGGATTTGTACTTGGCCTGCGGAAAGTGATCGATTTGTTTTTTTGCAATCGACCAATCCGTGAAAATTCCGCGTTTACGGCCGACCCAGACCACATAGAATTTTTTGGGCATCTTGAATTCCTTCGTTTTTTGACGGAAGATGTGATTCACGCGCGCATGTATTGAAATCCGGGCGGCGGTTTTTATGCAGAGGAATTGCGCACCTTCTTCCTGGAAAACCGCATCAAGCCCTCCGAGACTTTTCCGGCCGTTTCATCATCAAGCCCGGGGTCAATCCAGGTTTCTTTGCCCTGCCGATGTCCGACATGTTTTCCTCCCAAATAAACGAGCACATTCGATGCCGAGGCTGCCACTTTCGGGCCGAGGCTGAGAATGCCGACCAGGTTTAGCGGATCGCTTGCGGAGACAAAAATCAGCTTGTCTTTTTCCGCTTTTCGTTCCTGCCTTAAAAGCGGCACGACTTCGGGCAGGGCAAACTGTTCGCCGCTTACACCTGTGATAAAACGGCCGCCCCGGATTTCACCGCGTGCTTCCAAGCGGCGATAGACGGGCAGCAGGTTTCGCCAAGGCGGTGCTGCAGATTCTCGGGCAAGCAGGTCACGAAAGAAGACGCCGTAACGTTCCAGCAATTGCCGGGCCCATCGTTCATCGGCCCCGGGCGGCACATTGCCATCCGGCCTGTGCATGAGCGCCCAACGGCCCTTGCTTTTGTCGGGAACGGGAGTCCGGCCGCCCCAAAAGCGTTTCGCGCGCTTTTGCAAATAACCCGTCGCGCTCTTTTTTGATTTGGTGAGGGCACGAACGGCGTCGAAGCCGTCGCCGCTGATCTGCCCCGCTGCGACCAATTCCCACAGCGTGCGCTCAAGCTGTGTCGGCAGCAGTTTTGCCTTTGCTTGCAATTCGCTGAAAAAAAGGGCGCCCCGGGTTTTCAAAATTGCAAGCACGGCTTCTGCGTCACCGCTCATCTTTTTTGAGGCATGCTCCGGAACGATCCCGTTTGAGCGCAGCCAGCCGAGGTCTTCCCGCAACATCAGCGAAATCGGCAGGGTGCGGCTTGCGTTGTTGCGCGTTCCGGTTTTGACGCGGCCCCAGGTCAGATCGCCCGCGTGCGTGTATTCGTCCAGCCAGGCACTTTTGTAATCGGAAATCCGCGCCGGCAGGATGTGCCCTTCCCAAACTCCGGCGGGTATTTCAAAACCCTGTAGTTTTGAGATGATTTCAAGCACGGATTCACGGCCGTGACGCTGCGTGGCCTTTGTAAGATGCTGCCATTCGAGCAGAAAGGCCTGCAGGTTTTCCGGCGTCACGGGTGCCATCTGACGTCGCAAACTGTTGAGCGTGAGACGGTGCATGCGCGCCAAGAGATGCCGGGCGCAATATTCCCGTGCCTCAGCCGTTTTTCCGGCGTCACAGGGGGAATAAGTGAAGCGGCCCCGCAAAACCGCGCCCTCTCCTTCCAGAGCGTCCAGCGCGGCTTGCACGTGATTGATCTTCAAAACAAGTCGGTCGGAAAGGGCGGTGGCAGTGGTCGGGCCGATCAATTCAATGCGGCCGCGGACGAGGGCGACGCAGGCTTCGGCCGATTCCCATTCCGTTTGAGTGCCGGGGGGAAAAACGGGTTCGCATTCAAGGGAAAGATCCGGTCGCACGCGTTGCACCAGGGGCCATTTTTCAGTGGCGATCCAATAGGCCTTTCCTGCCGGATTTTTCGCCTCGACCGCCCGCCCGGTTTGCCGCAATGTCTTAAACCGGTGATTCCATCGCAGGCCCCTCGGTTCCCCGGGAAAAGCGGGTGAACGGGCGTGGGCTTCTGCTTCGGGCAGCAGTCCGATGGAAAGCAGCAAGTCGTGTAACTCGTCTGCGTCGCGGATGCGCGGCCAGGCCTCATTGCAGACTTGCCGGACGGCCTCCGGATCAAGGCGCCCCAAATCGCGCAGCGATTCCACCGAAAGCGTGCGGCGCGTGGCGACGGCACGCGCGCGGCGTTCTTCAAGCGGCGCGCCGTCCAAGAAGGCGTAGGGCTGGGCATTCAATAGTTGATAGGAAAAAGGCGAGGGCTCGCGCGTATCGATGCAGGTGACTGCGATTTTTTTCGAGACGATGTCTTCGATAAAGGCCAGCCAGGCCTCAACATCCATTGCTTCGTGCAGCACGTCGTCGACGGTTTGCCGCACGAGCGGCTGATCCGGAATATCCAGATTTCCCGCATAAGTGCCGTTATCGGGGCAGGCGGTCAGGGCCGGAAAGACCTTTGTGAGTAGGTCGTCCGCCCGGAAACGTTGCAGGGGCGGGGGGGTGCGTTTGCCGCCGTGCTGCCGCAGCACGACGAGCGCGCGTGTTGTATTCCATCGCCAGCGGTTTTGAAAGAAAGGAGAAGGCAGCAAGGCCTGCTCCAGCATGGCTTTTGCGTTGTCGGGCCGGATCATTTTCACAATATCCTCGAGCGCAAAACCCTGTTGCGGGCCGAGGGAAAGCACAAGGCCGTTGTCGTCCGCGCTGGCTTGCAACTCAAAATCAAAACGGCGGCAGAAGCGTTTTCGGAGCGCGAGGCCGTAGGCCCGGTTTACCCGTCCGCCCAAGGGCGCGTGGATGACCACTTGCATACCGCCCGATTCGTCAAAAAAGCGTTCAAAGAGAATGTGCCGCGCAGTGGGGATGATGCCGGTTGCCACCCGCTGGGCGGTCAGATAGTGCACGCAGTTTTCGGCGTTTGATTCCGAAAGCACGGCTTCGCCCGTTAGCCACTGTACTGCGGCTTGCGGATCATGCAGCTTTTGCGCGAGGGCCGTGCGCAAATCCGAAACTTCTTGAGACAGTGCCGCCGTGCGGGACGGGGCTTCGCCGCGCCAAAAGGGGATGGTGGGCGCGGCCCCGCAAGCATCGCGCACGATGACTTCGCCGGCGCGTACCTGCTGAATCCGCCAGGATGTATTGCCGAGCAGGAAGACATCGCCCGCGAGGCTCTCGACGGCAAAATCTTCATCGACGGAGCCGACGGTCACGCCTTCGGGTTCGGCTACCACGCGGTAATCGGCCAGATCCGGAATGGCGCCGCCGGAGGTCGCGGCGGCGATGCGTGCCCCGCGCCGGGCTTTCAATCGCCCTTGAATTTTGTCCCGGTACAGGTGCGCGCCCTTGCGGCCGGTGCCGGACGGAATGCCCTCGCTCAACATGGTGAGCAGGGATTCAAAATCGGTCTTGGAAAGATCGCCGTAAGGAAAGGCTTTTTTGATTTGCGCGAAGAGGGCGGCTTCGTCCCATGCCTCGGCGGCGCACATGGCGACGATTTGCTGGGCGAGGATGTCCAGCGGACCCTTGGGGATGAGCGTTTGATCCAGTCTTCCGGCCCGGACGGCGCGGATGAGGGCGATGGATTCGAGCAATTCGTCGCGCGTGAGGGCGAAGAGACGGCCTTTCGGGGTTTTTCCGAGGGCGTGGCCGGAGCGGCCGATGCGCTGCAAAAAGGTGGCGACGGCACGCGGACTGCCGATTTGGATCACGAGGTCGATGTAGCCGATGTCGATGCCTAATTCTAAGGACGCTGTGGCTACGACGGCTTTGAGTTCGCCGGCTTTGAGGCGTTTTTCCGCCGACAGCCGGGTTTTTTTTGAGAGGCTGCCGTGGTGCGAGCTGATGTGTTCTTCCCCGATCAATTCCGAAAGGTTGTGTGTGACGCGTTCGGACAAACGGCGGGTGTTCACAAAAATGAGCGTGCTGCGGTGTTGTCCAATCAAGGCGGCGATTTGTTCGTAAACCTCTTTCCATTGTGCGTTTGAGCAGATCGCGGCGAGCGGGGTGCGCGGGCTTTCAATGGCCAGGTCGAGTTTGCGTAGGTGTCCGGTATCGATGAGGGCGCAGCGGGCTTGTCCCGCCGCGTCGATGCGGTCCGCGCCAACGAGGAATCGCGCCATTGTTTCAATGGGTTTTTGCGTGGCCGAAAGCCCGATGCGCACGGGCCGTTTTTCACTAAGGGCGTCCAAGCGTGTCAAAGAAAGGGAGAGATGCGCGCCGCGTTTATCGCGCGCGACGGCGTGAATTTCATCCACAATCACGGTTTCGATGCCGGTGAGCAATGCCCGGCTCTTTGCCGCGGTGAGCAGCAGGTAGAGTGATTCCGGGGTGGTGATGAGAATGTGCGGGGGATTTTTCAGCATGGCGCGGCGTTCGTTTGGGGGGGTGTCTCCGGTGCGCACGGACACGCGGATTTCAGGGACGGTGATGCCCGCCTCCGCCGCAAGCGCGGCGATTTCTTCAAGCGGTGTTTGCAAATTGCGCTGCACGTCGTTACCCAAAGCCTTGAGCGGGGAAACATAGAGTACGCGCGGCCGGCCCGTAAGCCGCCCGGAAAGACCGTCGCGAAACAGGCGGTCGAGGCAGGCGAGAAAGGCGGCGAGGGTTTTCCCCGATCCCGTCGGGGCGGTGATGAGCGTGTCCCGGTTTTTTAAGATGGCGGGCCAGCCCCGGGCCTGGGCCGCGGTGGGTGTGCCGAAACGGCGCGTGAACCACTTTTCAATAACGGGATGAAAGGATGAAAGGAGCATGTGTCGATTATAAGAAAAAAGAGGGGCCGGGGAAACAGAGAATCCGCGTGTCCTTTACACGTCCGGATGCCGGACATCGGCGTGACGTCCTTGCCACGATTGAGCCCTTGGGATACATTTGATTTGATGGGGCCAGACCGCCGACAGATAAAAATCCGTTGCGCGCCTTGTCCACATTACACTTGTCCACATTACAATAGAGAATCCGCGGACTTTTTTAAAATGAATCCTGAAGCGGCTGCGCCTAAAAACGACAATCTTTTGATGCTCGGCACACTCTGTATTGTTTTTGCGGTTGCGATTTTTTTGTTGGATATTTCCACGCCCGGCGGTGTGGCCGGCGGCGTGCCTTATGTCATCCTGATTTTAATTTCCCTCTGGTCTACACGAAAAAGTTTTACGCTCATGACGGCGCTGGTCGCGACGCTTTTGAACGGGCTGGGTTTTTTTATGTCTTCTCAAGCGGGTGCCTTGTCGATTGAGATCTCAAATCGCGTGCTTGCGGTGTTTGTGATTTGGGTGACCACACTGCTTGCCGGATATTATAAGAAGACGGCTTTTGAGCGTGAGCGGCTTATCAATGATTTAAGTCATTTAAATAAGGAGTTAAACGAATTTACGTATGTGGTTTCACACGATTTAAAGGCACCGCTTAGGGCGATTCGTAATTATTCGGATTTTTTGCAAAAGGATCTTAAGGGGAAATTGGAGGAAGATCAGGCCTTGTATCTTGAGGGTTTGAACGAGGCGGTTTGCCAAAGTGAATGTTTTTTGGAAGATCTCTTGCAGCTTTCCCGCATCGGCAGACAGAAAGTAAGCTTGCAGCAGATTGATCTTGCGGCATTTCTTAAAAATCTTATCGACGGTTTGGCGCTGCCGAAGGAATGCGAGGTTGTGATGCCGAAAAACGGGCCCAGGATTTTGGCGGAACCGACTTTGCTCCGGCAAATTTTTCAAAACCTGATTACCAATGCCGTGAAATATAACAAGGCGCTAAAAAAACGGATCGAATTCGGGTGGAACGGAAAAGGGAAAAAGGTGCTTCAAATTTTTGTGAAAGACAACGGCATTGGCATTGCGCCCCGGTTTTTTGAAAAGATTTTTCAGCCCTTTCAACGCTTGCACTCCGATGAGGAATATGAGGGCACGGGCATCGGCCTTGCGACGGTTATGAAAGCGGCGGCGAAACTGGGATGGGCGGTGCGTGTGGAATCCGCGCCGAACGCGGGCAGCACTTTTTTTATTACGATTCCAAAAAATTGAATTGTCAAACAAAAATACAAAGAGGAGCAAACGCATGATGGAAAACGCGCCTTTTATCGCCTTGATGGCGGAGGATAACAAACACGATATTATCGCCACGAAACGTGCGTGGCGGGAGAACCATATTTTAAACACGCTTTATGTGGTTAATGACGGGGAAGCGTGTTTGGATTATCTCTATCAGCGCGGTGAATATGCCGAACCGGGTACGGCGCCGCGGCCGGGTATTTTGTTGCTGGATATCAATATGCCGAAGATGAACGGCCATGAAGTGTTAAACCAGATCCGCGGCGAAAGGGCGTTTTGCAATCTGCCTGTGATTATTCTGACAACTTCGAAGGCCGAGGAAGACCGCATCCGAAGTTATGATCTGGGGGCGACGGCATACATCAAAAAACCCGTTGGGTTTGAAAATTTATCTCATGCGATAAAAACAATCAATCTTTTTTGGGAGATGGTTGAACTCCCCAAACTTGCAAATGGCTGTGCATAAAAACACACTGACTTTACGTATTCTACTGGTTGAAGATAACAAACATGACCGGCTTGCCTTTGAGCGGGCCTTTTCCAAGAGCCATGTATGTGCTGAAGTGACGGTCCGCTGCCGTGCGGAAGATGCTATGCGGCTGCTTGAAAAAGATGCGGCGGCGTTCGACGTCGTGGTGAGCGACAACGGTTTGCCGGGTCGATCGGGCCTGGACTTCTGCAAGCAATTGCTTGAACGGAAAATACCGCTGCCTTTGGTGTTATTGACGGGGGCGGGCAATGAAGAAACGGCTGTGGAAGCCTTAAAGGCAGGCATTGATGAATATGTCATTAAGGATGCTTCAAATCATTATTCGGAACTCTTGCCGTATACACTGGAAGGGGTTGTCAAAAAATATCAGGAAAAACAACGCGGGCGCCAAATGGAGGCGGCCCTGCGCCGCAGCGAAAAAAGTTTGGCAGAGGCCCAGGAAATTGCGGGAATCGGAAGTTGGACCTGGGATCTTCGGACAGGTGAGCAGATCTGGTCGGCGCAAACGTATCAACTCTTCGGGTTTAAGCCGGATGAAGCCGTACAGTCTTTTGAGGTGATGTTGGCGGCGGTACATGAAGACGACAGAGCGGCTTTTCGTGCCTTGAACGAGACGGCTGTTTTGGAACAAAAACCGTATGATCTTGAAGTGCGCATCTTCGGAAGAGATGCACAGGAACGTGTCATTCGTGCACAAGGCAGGGCTTATGCGGATGCGAGCGGCCAAACCTATAAAATGGCGGGCACCTTGCAGGATATTACGGATCGTAAACGGGTCGATGAAAAACTCAAATTGTCTGCAAAAGTGATTGAAAATATTGTAGAAGGCGTCATGATTACGGATCAAAACGCCATCATTCAATCGGTCAATCCGGCCTTTTCCGAAATAACGGGTTACAGTGCCGATGAGGCCATTGGAAAAAAAACGACGATTTTAAGGTCCGGGAAACACGATAACGCTTTTTATGAGGCAATGTGGTCGATGCTTCTTGAAAAAGGACGTTGGGAAGGGGAAATCTGGAATCGCCGAAAAAACGGCGAAATTTATCCCGAACGACTCACGATCACCGAAATCAAGAACTCACTGGGACGTGTCACCCAATATGCCGCTGTGTTTTATGATATTACGGAAATCAAGCAAAATGAGCGGCAGATTGCATACAAAGCCTATCACGACGCGCTGACCGGTTTGCCGAACCGGCAGCTCTTTTATGATCGATTGCAGCAAACGATTAGACATTCGGAACGGGCGAACACCCTTTTTGCGCTCTTGTACATTGATTTGGATGACTTCAAAATAATCAATGACAGCAAGGGGCATTCTGTCGGAGACTTTTTTTTAAAGGAGATGGCCCGGAGACTCAAAACCTGCGCGCGTTCGGGCGATACGGTTTCACGTCTGGGCGGGGATGAATTTACAATTATTTTGGATAAACTGGGTGAGGAAGAAGAAGCGGCCTTGGTGGCCGGCCGCATTGTTGCCAGCATTTCAACTCCTTTTCGTTATCAGAATGAAATGATTTATGCCTCGGTCAGTATCGGTATTGCCTTGTATCCTGCAAACGGGAATTCAACCGAAGTGCTTTTAAAAAATGCGGATATCGCGATGTATCACGCCAAAGAAACCGGTAAAAATAATTTTCATTTTTTTACCCAGTCTCTAAACGAAAAAATTATCAAACAAGTTGCGTTGGAGAAGGCACTTAGAAAAGGCATGGATTGCAAGGCCTTGGAAACGCACTATCAACCGATCATTCGTCTTCGGGACCGTCATATTGCCGGGATGGAGGCCCTTGTGCGCTGGCCGCAGGGTGACGGGCGTTCTGTCGCGCCGGCAACTTTTATTCCTTTGGCGGAGGAAAAGGGGATAATCTTTGAAATCGATAAGTTGATGATTGAGAATGTCTGTCTCTTTATCCGGAAGATGAAGCGTGCGGTGACAGAATCAAGGCAGCCTCTTCGTGTGTCCGTTAATATTTCCGCCGTGGATTTTGAACACTTTGATCTCTGCACACACCTGAGCGGGCTTGTGGCCCGATACGGCTTGTCTCCGCAAAATATCGGGGTTGAAATTACGGAAAGCGCCGTGATTCGCAATCTCCGTTTGGCCATCCGTAATTTAAACAGACTTCGAAAAAACGGGTTTCGTGTTTCGATTGACGATTTCGGCACCGGCTACTCTTCGCTCAACTATTTGGCCCGTCTGCCGATTGATGTGCTCAAAATTGACGGTTCTTTTGTTGTGGGCCTTCCGGGCAACAAAAGCAATAACGCCATTGCCAAGGCCATTGTTTACATGGCGCACGAAATGAATATCGAAGTGGTTGCCGAAGGGGTCGAAACAGAGGCCCAGCTTGATTTTTTGTGCGCGATCGGTTGTGATTACATCCAGGGATATATTTTCAGTCCGCCCCTTGAAGAAAAAAAGATGGCGACACTCTTGATCAAAGGGGCACCGCTCAATTACAAGGGTTTGGACGTATTCTAAGGAATTGCTCAGCGCAATGTTTAACACGACCAAATAATTTTACAAATACAATGGATTTCACACTATATTTTTAATAGAATATCAAGCCCTTATATTTCTCCGTATTTTCTACCCTCGGGCCGGAGACGGATTGTTTAGACCTTTTGTTTGATGAAGCTGTATCTTGCCCTTTTAAGATATCCCGGTTTTTCCCCTTTTCTTTGGACACAGTTCCTAGGGGCGTTTAATGACAATGTCTTTAAAATCGTTATTTCAATGCTGGCGATCAGAAGCATGGGCAGCCAGAGTGGCGCCTATCTTTCCCTGATCGGGGCGATTTTCATGCTCCCCTGGTTTTTCTTTTCCGGGTATGCCGGTTATCTCGCCGATCGTCTCAACAAGCGCACTATTTTGATTTCTATGAAGGCTTTTGAGCTTGTTGTGATGGTCCTGGCTTATTTCTCCTTCCTTTCCGGCCAGATTTTGTGGATGTTAGTTGTCCTCTTTCTGATGGCCTTGCAATCCACATTTTTCAGCCCGGCCAAGTACGGCATCCTTCCGGAAATGTTGCCGGATACCGAGCTTTCCCGTGCAAACGGTCTGGTGGAGATGAGCACTTTTCTGGCGATTATTTTAGGCACTTCTTTCGGCGGATTTATGTTTTCGGTTTGGAAAGACCACTTGGACCCCATTGGCACTGTTCTGATTGGTGTTGCCGCGACCGGCTATGTGACGAGTTTTTGGATCGGGCGCGTGCCCATGCCCGGCAGAATCCCGCGTTTTAATCCGAATCCTTGGGGCGAGATTGCTCAGGGGCTGCAGCGGCTTTTTAAGAATCGTATGATTTGGTCCACGGTCTGCGGCATTGCTTATTTTGGTTTTTTAGGTGCTTTTCTTCAGATGGTCTTCCTGCTTTTTGGCAGCGAAATCATGCATTTGGATGAATTTTCAATCAGTTTGCTCGGCACATTTCTTGCGGTCGGCGTCGGGATCGGGAGTCTCTTGGCAGGTCGGCTTTCGGGCGATAAAGTGGAGCTGGGCTTGGTGCCCTTGGGGTCAATCGGTATGGGAATCTTTGCCCTCTGGCTTGCGGCCTCGGGTGAGTCCTTTTTTCAGGTGGCGCTGATGTTGACCCTGCTAGGTTGCATGGGCGGGCTTTTCAGTGTGCCTTTGTATGCTTATTTACAGCAAAAAAGCGCAAAAGGTGAACGCGGTCAATTCATCGGCACCTCTAATTTTATGCAGACCCTCGGCATTCTTTCCGCCTCCGGGTTTCTCTGGATTCTTCACGATTTTTTCAGGTTTCGTCCGGATGAAATTATAGGCATCCTGGGGCTTTTTACCCTTGTGGTCACGCCTTATATTCTTAAAATTCTACCGCAATACCTCATTCGTTTTTCGCTTTGGATGCTGACGCATACGATTTATAAAATCCGAATCCACGGCCAAAAACATGTGCCGTTTAGAGGCCCGGCCCTCTTGGTTTGCAATGATGTGTCTTTCGTGGATGGTCTTTTAGTCGGCGCCTGTGTCCAACGATTCATTCGTTTTCTGGTCGATAAAGATTTTTTCCGGATTAAAGGTCTTGGGCGGCTTTTGCGCATCATGAAGGCTATCCCGGTGGGCGGCCGGAGCCGGGAAGCGACCCTTGCCGCAATGAAGCAGGGACGTGAGGCCCTTGATCAAGGGCATGTCGTGTGTATTTTTGCGGAAGGGGCGATGAGTCAAACCGGGCATTTACGGCCCTTCAAAAAAGATTTTGAAGACATGGTAAGCGGCATGGATGTACCCATTATCCCGGTGCATTTGGATGGTGTGTGGGGTTCTATTTTCAGTTTTCAGCGCGGGCCGTATTTTTGGAAATGGCCGTTCAAAATTCCTTTCCCGGTCTCCGTTTCTTTTGGCGCCCCATTGCCTGCCACGGCTACGGCCTATGAGGTGCGGCAGGCGGTGATGGAGCTCGGCAGCGATGTGGTACGGCATCGCAGAACAAAAAATGACTTGCTTCATCTCAAATTTATGCGCACGGCGAAATCGGCCTGGCGGCAGCCCTGTATGATTGACGCGAGGGGGAAAGTTTTACGTTTCGGACAGGTCTTGGTCTTAGCACTGTTGTTTTCTAAAAAAATACGAAGGCACTGTGCGAATGAAAAAATAGTGGGTCTCATGCTGCCGTCTTCTGTGAACGGAGCGATTGCGAATATCGGGGTGCTTCTGGCGGGAAAGGTTCCGGTAAATCTGAATTTGAGCGCGAACAAGGCCGAAACGGATTTCGCCGTGCGGGCGTGTAAAATCAGGACGATCCTGAGTTCAAAATCTTTTCTTGAGCGGGCCAAGATTGAAAGACGTTCCGAAATGTGCGACATCGAAGATTTTTTTCAGGGTTTTACTGCGCTGCAAAAAATGAAAACGGCCTTGCCGGTTTTTTCCCTCCCGGCATTTGCGGTGCAAGCCTTGTTCTGTGCCGAGAAACAAGATCAGGATGATTTGGCAACGATCATGTTTTCAGAAAGTAGGGAAGAGGTGCCCAAAGCCGTCATGCTTTCTCATCACAATATTTTATCCAATGTCGAGGCCTTGGCGCAGGTAAGTTGGGTCAATCGTAAAGACAAAATACTGAGTCTGTTCCCATTTGCCGATCCCTTGGGTTTTACTGTGACACTTTGCTTTCCTTTGATTGTTGGTTTTGGCGCGATCTATCATGACGATGCTTCCGATACAAAAAAAATCTGCGACTTGATCGCGAAGGAGCAGGGGAGTATTTTGATCGGCACTCCTTCCTTCTACGAGGATTGTCTTCTGCATTGCCCGAAGCAGGTTTTTGCGTCATTACGTTACGCCGTGGTTAAGACTGAAAACCTCAAAAAAGGTGTGGCGGATGACTTCAGGGCAAAATATGGCATCGATCTATTGGAAGCCTATAGTTGTCCTGAGCTTTCGTCTGTGCTGAGTTTGAATGTGCATGATGTTGAGGCGGGTGAATCCGTTCACAGGGGGCATGTTTCGGAGACGGTAGGGCATCCCTTACCGGGCATTACAGTTAAAGTCCTTCACCCGGAAACAGCGCTTCCTTTGGAGATTGGCGCGGCGGGCGTGCTTTGGGTGAAGGGGCCGAATGTAATGTTGGGTTATCTCAATCAGCCGGATAAAACAGCGGAAGTGATTCGAGAAGGGTGGTACAATACGGGAGAGATTGCCGCGCTGGATGAAAACGGCTTTATCCGAATGATCGACCGTATGCCTCGGGCCGGAACGATTGCGGAAATGGAGGGTATCGGAGATTTTAAAGAATGATCTCGCTCAGGGGAACTCGATGGATTGTTTCCGGAGAGCGGAAATCACGGAGACCTATGGTTGATGTTTGCGCTCACTGCCTCCAAAGATGAAAAAAGAAGCGATTCTTGGCATTGCGCCGTGTTTGTTGTTTCCCCAAATCAGAAATTGATCTTGGGTGTTTTCACCTACTTGACAGGCGGATGTTCTGAACGATAGACTCACTTCCTTCGCATCATGGAGTCCGCATGCGGTCTAAAAAACGTTTAATTTTGCCTTTGCATCAAAACGGGCTTGTTCTGCCGCAGGCCTTTATTCCCAAAAATACAGAGGCTTTTGTTTGCGACTTGCAAGAGGACGGACGCCTGATGCTTTCTCCCGTGGCGGCTTCTGCCGAAGGCCCTTCTAAAAATTCAGCATCTTCAACCCCCCTTGCGCCTGCTGCGGATTTTCCCAATGTGATTGATTTTCAGGAAGGCCGGGTACGGCTGAAAAAACAGACGCGGCAAAAGAAAAAAGCCGCGGAAGTTTCCAAATCCGAAGAAGCGCGAGGGGCCGGGACCCGGACCGACTTCGTCAAATTACATCTGTTTTCTTCACGGATGGAGGCCGAAATGGTGGGGGAAATCCTCAAACAGGCCGAGATTCCCTATCTGATTCAATCCGAAGATATTGGTATTTTTGGCCCCGGGGCCTCCCCGGCGCCCGGCGGTGCCCGTATCGGTGTCAGAAGAGCCGACCTTGAAGATGCACGCATCATGCTTTCCGGTTTGATTTGAAATAGTACTGAATCCGAGTTATTCGAAATAAGCCCATTATATTGCGTTTTGTTTTGACTCCTTCTACCATCCCTTGTTTTTTTGACTTGCTTCTTATTTTTGTTATTGTTATATAAATCTGCAACGAACTGAGGGAAAATGATGGCGCTTGAAATGACTTATGAGGTCAAGCTTGAGGCCTTTGAAGGGCCGCTTGAACTCTTGCTTCACCTCATTAAAAAAAACGAAATCGATATTTATGACATTCCGATTGCCCTCATTACGGAACAATACCTTGAAATGATTGATTTAATGCAATCCTTAAATTTAGCCGTTGCCGGTGAATTTTTGGTCATGGCGGCGACACTCATCCATATTAAATCCAAAATGCTGCTGCCTGTTCCCGAAGCAGATGATTCTGAGCAGGAAGATCCCCGTAGGGACTTGGTGACGCGTCTTTTGGAATATCAACGTTTTAAGGCCGCCTCGGAACAATTTGAGGAAAGAGAGTCGCTTTGGCGCGATATTTATCCGCGGGGTGAAACCAAAGGGCCGGAGCTTAGGCCGGAAGAGGTCCCGATTTCCGATTTGAATCTGTATGATCTGATCGGGGCCTTAAATGCGCTTTTGGCGAACCGTTCCGATCCCATTGTGATGGAGTTGACGACTGAGGTTCTGACCGTGAAGGAAAAGATCCAACACATTCTGGACGAGATGGCATCGGTCGAAAGCTTGCTTTTTGAGTCGCTGTTTGCGAAGGTTTTTAATCGGCATGCCGTGATTGTGACCTTTTTGGCCTTACTTGAAGTGATTCGTCTGGGTCTGGTTCGTGTGTTGCAACAAGATCTTTTTGGTCCGCTTCGTTTAATCAAGACAGAAAATTTTGCAAGATCATGAACTAAAACCTATTCTTGAGGCCCTGTTATTTGTTTCTTCGGAGCCCGTCTCCCTGGACCGATTGCAGGGTGTTTTTAACGGCGTGGAGAAGCGCCGAATTAGGGCCCTCCTGCTTCAAATGGAACAGGAATCGATGTTGGCCAATCGGGGATTCCATCTTGTCGAAATTGCGGGGGGCTACCAGTTTGTGACCCGAAGCGACCTTGCACCCTGGATTAAAGAAATGGAGCGCGCGCGCGCAGCTTCGAGGCTTTCAAAACCCGGCCTTGAAACTTTGGCGATTATCGCTTACAAGCAGCCTGTGACGCGTGGTGAAATCGAGATGATTCGGGGAGTGGATGCGGCGGGGGTCTTAAAAACACTCTTAGATCGCAAGCTGGTCAAGATCGTCGGGCGCAAAGAGGTTGCGGGCCGTCCGATGTTGTACGGCACAACGCGCACTTTTCTTAAATATCTGGGTTTACCCGATCTCGCAGCCTTGCCCACCCTGAAAGAATTTTCAGAAATTGCGGATGAAGTGAATCAGGAGGAAGAAGCGCCTATGCTGCCTTTGCGTGGCTTTGCCGGTGAATCAGGTCAGTTTTCCGATGTGGCTGACGATGGGCTTCTCTCTTAAACCTTTGCGGTTTTTGCATACTTTTTTCTTATTTTCAGTCCTTTTTCCTAAAGACAATAATTTTCGGGTATTATTATAAAAGTATTTTAATCAGAATGTTCCGGAGCGGGGAGCGTCTTTTGCGTGGGAGGAATTGTGTCGGATGAAGGCCTTGGTGATTGAACCGTCGAAACTCTATCAAAGTATTTTAGATAATCTTTTAAGTGATTTGGGTTATGAGGTGATCTGCACGGATACGGCAGACGCGGCACGGCGGCTCATCAAAACGCAGAATTTTGATCTGGCCGTCGTTTCAATGGTTTTAGGGGATATTGAGGGTGCGGCATTTTGCGCCCGATTGCGTTCTGAAAAACAATATACGGAATTACCCGTTTTCATGTTGACTTCGAGTGAGGAGAAAGCGCAGCGTGATGCCGCACTGACTTCCGGTATTACCGAAATTTTCCACAAAGACAAGTTGAATCAGTTCGCAGACTACCTCTGTACGTTCACGGCAAGAATAGAGGGCAAGCAGTATATTTCCGGGACGGTGCTTTATGTGGAAGACAGTCTTGCGGTGGCGGAAAAAACAAAACAGGTCCTACAGTCCATCGGGGTCTCCGTCAATCATTTTGTGAGTGCTGAGGAGGCACTGATCGCTTTTCAATCGCAGAACTATGATCTGGTATTGACGGATGTTATTTTGGGAAAGGGTATGAGTGGGCTCGCTTTTGTCAGAACTTTAAGGAGCCGGGAAAGCCCTTGTCTTTCGGTTCCGATTTTGGCGATGACGGGTTTTAATGATGCGACACGCCGTATTGAATTGCTGCGTTCAGGCGTGAATGACTGTATTTCAAAATCCGTGCTGGACGAAGAACTTATTGCGCGGGTGAATAATCTCATTACCAATAAAAAACTGACCGATAAAATCAAACGGCAGGAAGAACAATTGCGTCATATGGCGATGACGGATCAACTGACATCTTTAAGAAATCGGCATTATCTGATGGCGGCCGGGCCGGAGTGCGTGAGTCAGTCGAATCGTCATAAAATCCCATTGAGCATGATTGTGGTGGATTTGGATGATTTTAAAAAAATAAATGACCGGTACGGTCATGAGCGTGGCGACCAAGTGCTTTCGGAAGTGGGGGCGCTTTTAAGGACGAATTGTCGTAATGAGGATGTTGCTGCGCGTTTCGGCGGAGAAGAATTTTTGATTTTATTACCCCATTGCAATGCAACGCATGCAAAAATGCTTGCGGAGCGCCTGCGGCTTAAAATCGTTGATCTTGCACCCGGCGGTATTTCGATTACGGCAAGTTTTGGCTTGGCCTCACTTCCGCTGGATCGTTCCTATGATTTTCCTCAATTATTTGCGGCTGCGGACAAGGCGGTCTACAAAGCCAAGTCGTCCGGTAAAAACTGTGTGTGCGTTTGCCCTGTGACGAATACGCAGGATGCATTGATTTGAGAAGACGCGGGTGCGTGTTTTCAGATCGCGATTTATTTCTTGCGTTTATCCGGGCGATATCCTTCCACGATAATGCTGGCTTCCCCGCGAAAAGTTGTTCCTTCGAGTTGTTTGACGACTTGTGAGATCTTGCCCCGAATCACTTCTTCATGCCGTTTGGTGAGTTCTCTGCCGATGGCGATCCGCCGGTTCCCGAAAATGGTTTCGATGGTCTTTAAGAGCGAAACGATGCGATAGGGCGATTCGTAAAAAATGAGGCTGCGCGGATCGTTTTTTAGGGCCTCAAGTTGTTTGTGGCGTTTCCCTTTTTTTCTGGCAAGAAAACCTTCAAAAATAAAACGGTCTGTGGGCAGCCCCGAGACGCTGAGCGCGGCAATGGCGGCGCTGGGGCCGGGGATGGGGCTGACGGGAATCTCATGGGCGACGGCTTCTTTGATGAGGTAATAGCCGGGATCGGAGACCGTGGGGGTGCCGGCGTCCGAGACGAGTGCGAAGGATTCTCCTGTTTGCAGCCGTTTAATCATGACGGGTGTTTTGGCTTCTTTATTAAAATCGTGATAGCTGGTCATGGGCGTGTGGATTTTAAAGTGGGCGAGCAGCTTGCCGGTATGCCGGGTGTCTTCCGCCGCGATGGTGGTGACTTCTTTTAAAATGCGCAGGGCGCGCAAGGTGATGTCTTCCAGGTTGCCGATCGGTGTGCTGAGGATGTAGAGCGTACCGGGGTTCACCAAGTGCGACACATTCTAGGATAATTTTCGTTCGATCAAGAGGCAGAGCAGATGCCCGATCATAATGTGGGATTCCTGAATACGCGCCGTGTTTGAAGAAGGGACTTTGAAACAGTGTGTGCAGCTTGCGGCGAGTTGCCCGCCTTTTTCCCCCGTCATGCCGATGCTTGCGGCGCCTTGTTCTTTTGCGATGCGGATGCCTTCCAGCACATTGGGCGAATTACCGCTGGTGCTGATGCCGATGACAACATCGCCTGCTTTGGCCAAAGCTTGCACTTGCCGGGAAAAAATATGATCGTAGCCGTAGTCGTTGCCGATGGCGGTGAGGGTTGAACTGTTTGTTGTGAGCGCGATGGCGGGCAAGGCGGGGCGTTCCAATTCGAAGCGACCCAGTAATTCTGCGGCGATGTGCTGTGCATCGCTCGCGCTGCCGCCGTTCCCGAAAAGAATGAGTTTCCCGCCGGATGCGATGGATTTGGAGGTGAGGTCGGCGACTTCCAAAATCAAGGGAACCATCGTTTCCAGCAAGGTTTTTTTGACCCGGATGCTCTCTTGAATGCCGGCAGTGACGATGTTTTCTGCTTCGGTGTGATCCATTAATGTCCCCGATATTGGCTGACGCCGCCAAAGGTGCCAAACCATTTGTGTCCTTCGTGGTCGATTTCGATCGCAAAGACGGCACCGATGCCGTCCTTTTCTGTGAGGTTTTGAAAAGTTTTTCCGTCGAAGCGGCTCACCCCTTTGTCTGTGCCGATCCACAAAATACCTTTCGCATCGAATCTTAAGGCATGGACCATGTTGCCCGCAAGGCCCTCTTTCGTGGAGTAGCTGGTCCAGGTTGAGCCGTCGAAGTGCGACAGGCCCGCACCGAGTGTGCCCACCCAAAGATGATCGTTGGCATCAATGACCGAGGAGACGATGTAGTTCGGGTTGTATGAAAGGGGTTTATGGTCTCCGGCATGGTGTCGCGGTGTAAAGGGCAGACCTTCTGCGACGGCGGGTTTTTTCATTTCTATTTTTGCGCCCACGCCGTCTTTGTTGTTCCAACTTTGCCAATTTTTGCCATCGAAGCGACTGACGCCTGCTTCCGTTCCAAACCAAAAAGCGCCTTTTTTGTCTTGGGTTAAGGTATAAACCCATTTGTCGATGAGCCCGTCGTCCGTTGTATAGGTTTTAAAGCCTTTGCCGTCAAAGACACTGACCCCTTTCCAGGTGGCAACCCACATGGTGTCCGAAGGATCAAAGTGGATGCCGTAAACCCAAAGGTCCCCCAGGCCTGTGCCGATGGGATAATTTTGCCAGCTTGTGCCGTAGGATGCGACTGTTCCGGTGCCGTAAGGGGTGTAGTTGATCCATTCATTGCCTTGGAGCCGACTCAAGCCGCCTCCAATCGTGCCGACCCACTTTTCGCCATTGGGTGCGACTTCGACGGTGTGGATGATGTTGGAAAGCAAGCCGTCTTTTGTTGTATAGGCCTGTTGTTTCCCGGTGGATAAATCATAAACCAGGAGGCCGTTGGAGGTACCGACCCACAGGGTTTGACCTTCAATGGCCAAGGCCCGAACGATGGAAAAGAGCGAGTAATGTTCCCAAAGTGATGTGGCAGGTGCCTCCGGGCCGGACTGTGCCTTGCTCAAGGCGGGATTTAAAAAGATCATGACGGAAAGGAAAGTGCTCAAAAAAAGAGACTGATATGTTTTATTCAAAAGCAGGACTCCATCTTAAATTAAAATGTAAGTATTGGGTTAAATTTATTCATGATAAGTGATTTTACGATGCGTGATTTCTGTGGGAATAAGCGGCAAGCCGTCCGGGTTGGGAAGCGGTTCCGAGGCGGTTTGGGAAATCCAATTGCCGATTTTATCATATTCATATTGATAGTGTTTTTTTGTCATGATTTTCCCGAGGCCGTTATAACGGGTTTCTTCGATCAAAACGCCGTTTTGATCATAAACAAAGACCCGCCGTGAATTGAGTGAATTCACCCGTCGTTCCGGGGTGATCCCGGAGCGGATCATGTAGTGCGATTCTTCAATGAGCCGTCCGGCGGTGTCGTATTTGTAAATCCATCGGAAGTGATTTTTGCTGTGCGGCGGGAAGCGGTTTTCTTCGATGAGGTTGCCGTCAGCGTCGTAGCGGTATGTTGCCCTGGAAAAGAATGTGCCGTCGGGAGTGAATCGCTTTTCTTCGATTAGGCCGGAAACGGCATCATGAGTATAAGTCCATTTGAAGGCAAGTGTTCCGTTGGCGTCATATTCAAGGCCTTCGATCAGTTGCCCTGTGTCATCACGTGTAAAAACCGATGTGAAGTCGAGGGCCTGCTGTGTGTAAATCTGAACTTCCTCGATGAGATGTCCCTTGCGATCGTAACTTGTCGAAAGCCAAGGCATGGGCGGGTCTTCCTCGACCCACTTTCCGTTTTCGTTCTTGATCTGTGCGATGTCGACACGGACGTTTTTGACGGTGCCGAGCAATCTTTCACGGGCAGCATCTGTTTTTTTGAGGACACCCGCAAAAGAAAGGGATGGAATGAAGCCGAAGAAGAGTAAGTTGACGATGAGGAGAATTTTCATGGCAGTGAAGTAAGGATTTAAAAAATACGAAATCGCCCCGCAGAAAAAGATCCCTGCGGGGCGATTTCACAAAAAATCATTGGAAACAGTTTAGGGAAGCAATTTATTTTGTGTCGGCAGCCTTTTGGGGTTTGGCCGCAGCCTCCTCCTTGGGTTTGACATGACAACGGGTGCAGTTGGCGATGGGGAAGGCCACACGGCCATGACAGCGACCGCAAAACTCACCGTTGACAATTTTAACCATTGAAATGGGGTTGCCGCCCTTTTTCATCATAAAAATACCGGGGTGGCAGTTTGTGCAATCGAGCCAGTAGGTATGCGGTTCATGCGGGAAAATGACATTAGGCATCGAACCTGTTGCCGGGATTTCAATATCAAATTTCAGAGGAGGTGTATGTTTTTTATCCAGGTCAAGCGACTCGTGCGGATTAATTTTATTTTCCTGAAAGGCTTTGACCCAATCTTCGAGTCCCGTGGCTTCTTTGGGAATGTCTTGCATGACAACCTCAGGGTTTGTGTTTTCCTTATTAAAGGGCGGGCCTGGGGTTGGCATCTTGCTCGGGTTTTCAAAAACGGGAAGCTGTGTTTCCGGACGAGGGGCGACCAAAGACCGTTCCTCGCCGTTTCCCGATGCTAATTCTTTTTCTTCAACCTGCATCGGTGCTTTTGCTTGTGCAACAGCAACGGGTGCTTCTTTTTTTTCTTTCGCCACAGGTGTTTCGCTTTTTGCTTGCCGTACGCAGGCATAAATTGAGATGAGGGAAAGTACGACTAACAAAACCCTTGTGACTGATTTTTTTTGTCCTTTTGCCCCGGTCATTAAAATCCCTCCAAATATCAATCAAAAAATACGGTTCGTTAAAACTTATTTTTAGGTGTTCTTCGCCCTAAGCTGCGGATACATGCATTGTATCCGCAGCCCGATTGTGAGAAGACCTAATTTGAGGGCCCCTTCCAAGGGAACCCTTCCAAGAGTCCTGTTTTCATTCCGGGAGTTCCTGAGTGACAGCGGGCACATTCGATCGGCTTCCATGAGATCGTTCCGTTATGACATTTTCCACAGTATTCGCCATCAATAACAATTTTTTTCATATCGATGTCGTTGGCGCCTGATCGCATTTCAAAGATTGCAGGATGACACACTTTGCATTTAAATTCCGCCCGGTGGTACCAGTGGGGGAAAACAACAGGCGGCATCCCTCTCTTTTCGGCCTTGTTGTTGAGTATCATGTCACCAAAATAGGCTGACGCATCATCTGCTGTGAAGAAGAATGAGAGCAGAAGGGTCATACCCAACAATATGCCTAAACGTGCCTTTTTCATCGTCCCTCCCTATTCCA
>Ga0256830_1000232_pt1 | contig 48795 bp, 38 predicted proteins | sample 128326metaG_FD_190537 | JGI IMG/M metagenome (GOLD analysis project Ga0256830, IMG submission 190537) | Hydrothermal vent microbial communities from Lau Basin, Pacific Ocean - 128-326 | ecosystem: Environmental > Aquatic > Marine > Hydrothermal vents | place: Pacific Ocean: Lau Basin | collected...
AGGTCCAAGGGCAACATCGATGTCTCTGGTGTGGCCAAGTCCTTCGGGGGCGGGGGGCATCCCCATGCATCCGGCTTCAACATAAGCGGTGAGTTCGGGGAGGTTAAGCAGAAGGTGCTGGATGCGCTGCGAAAGGCAATAAAGGAGGGCTTGAGGTCGTGAACGGTGTCATCGTTGTGGATAAGCCCAAGGGGCTGACGTCTCACGATGTCGTACTTAAGGTCAAGAGGGTGCTCGGGGCAAGAAAGGTGGGCCACCTCGGAACCCTTGATCCCATAGCCACGGGCGTGTTGCCGCTCGTCGTAAACCGGGCGACCAAGTACGCCACCGTCCTGCAGCAGGGTGTCAAGCAGTATGTAACCACCCTTAAGCTTGGCGAGGAGACCGACACCTACGACGCCGAAGGCAGGGTCTTGAAGAGCGTGCCGACCGATACCGTCACCGCCGAGGATGTAGAGAGGGTTCTCAAGGGGTTTTGCGGCAGGATAAAGCAGGTCCCGCCCATGTTCTCTGCCGTAAAGCGCAACGGGGTGCCGCTGTACAAGCTGGCGAGAAGGGGGGTTGTCGTGGAGCGTGAGCCCAAGGAGGTGGAGGTCTACTCGGTCGAGGTGCTCAGGATCGATATGCCGTTCGTCGAGTTCAGGGTCGATTGTTCAAGGGGGACCTACCTGAGAACACTCTGTCATGACGCCGGAAGGCTCCTGGGCTGCGGCGCACACCTTGTCGAGCTCAAGCGGACAAGGAGCGGTAGGTTCACATTGGCGGATTCGGTACATCTCCGTTCACCCAAGGAGGTGTTTCTCGAAAGGCTGATCGCACTCGAAGACCTTCTTGAGGACGCAGGCGGCCGGGAAGGGTTGGACGGTAGCAGTCCGGTGGCCCTGTGAGACATGGTTAAAGCAGGCTGTGCGCTTTTGTGGTAACTTCTATCAACGTATCAATCATGTTCGAGGAGGTGGAAAAGGAGTAATGCTTACGGCTGAAAGAAAACAGGAGGTCATTGAGAAGTTCCGGACCCACGAGGGTGATACCGGTTCACCCGAGGTGCAGGTGGCGCTTTTGAGTGAAAGGATAAGCTACCTGGATACGCACCTCAAGGTACACCGCGCGGATCACCACTCGAGGAGGGGGCTCCTTAAGATGGTGGGTCAGAGAAGGAGGCTTCTGGATTACCTGAAAAGGAAGGACTTTGACCGTTACCAAAGTCTTATCAAAAAGCTCGGGCTCAGAAAATAGATCTCCATTGAAGCCACCGCATCGGCATGCGGGGAGCCTTGAAGTTCATGTCGGCTGCCCCGACTATGCTGCGGCGGGAAGGCGCCCCGGGCGCTTACGCTTCAATGGATAAGGCGTTTTTTTGTCCCGCAGCCCAAAATAATTGAAAAAAGGAGTAGTGTGAATCGAGATGGTGAAAAATTACGAGATAGATTACGGAGGAAGGCCTCTTAAGATAGAAATAGGGAAGATGGCGAGGCAGTCAAATGGTTCCTGTACGGTAAGGTACGGTGATACGGTTGTGCTTGTCACGGCGTGCAGGGCCAAGGAGGCAAGCCCCGGGCTGGACTTCATGCCGCTTACTGTGAACTACATGGAGATGACCTATGCAGCCGGTAAGATACCGGGCGGCTTCTTCAAGCGCGAGGGGAGGCCGAGCGAAAGGGAGGTCCTGTGCTCGAGGCTTATCGACAGGCCGCTGAGGCCTCTCTTTAAGGAGGGCTACTCAAATGAAACACAGGTCATAGCAACGGTTCTGTCGGTTGACCACGAAAACGACCCGGAGATTATTGCCACAATAGGTGCTTCGGTAGCACTCGGTATCTCGGACATACCGTTCGAGGGGCCGATCGCCTCCGTGAGGGTCGGAAGGGTCAACGGGGAATTCATATTCAATCCGAGCCTTGCACAGCAGAAGGAAGGCGATATAGACCTTCTCGTCGCCGGTTCGGAGAACGGGATAATCATGGTCGAAGGTGGAGCCGGGTTCGTCTCCGAAGATACGCTGGTGGACGCGCTCAGCTTCGCCCAGGAGAGCATGAAGGATATAATAGAGTTACAGAAGAGAATCATAGAGGAGTGCGGCGAGCCCAAACTCGAGGTCAAGGCCAACGTGCCCGATGAGGAGCTGGTAAGGCGCGTACAGGAGTTGTGCGAGGACAGGCTCAGGGAGGCATTGAAGATACCGACTAAGCTCGATCGCTATGCGAGGCTTGATGAGCTTAAAAAGGAGGTCATAGAGGCCCTTCTCCCAGAGTACGAGGACCGTGAGAAGGAGATAGGCGGGATATTCAGCGACCTTAAATACAGGATAATGCGGAAGACCATCCTCGATGAGAACGTTAGGGTCGACGGCAGGGGGCTCAAGGATGTGCGCCCCATTACATGCGAGGTGGGGCTTCTGCCGCGCACCCACGGCTCGGCGCTCTTTACAAGGGGCGAGACCCAGGCCATGGTCGTAACGACCCTCGGGACGAGCGAGGACGAGCAGAAGATAGATGCGCTCTCAGGCTGGGAGTACAAGTCCTTCATGCTTCATTACAACTTTCCGCCGTTTTCCGTGGGAGAGGTCAGGTTCCTTAGGGGGCCGGGAAGGAGGGAGATAGGGCACGGCGCCCTTGCGGAAAGGGCCGTTTCAAAGACCCTGCCCTCCGAAGAGGAGGACTTTCCCTACACCATAAGGGTCGTCTCCGATATATTGGAGTCGAACGGCTCGTCGTCCATGGCTACCGTCTGCGGTGCATCCCTTTCACTAATGGACGCCGGCGTGCCTGTCAAGTGCCACGTCGCAGGGATCGCCATGGGGCTCATCAAGGAGGGTGATCGGTACGCCGTACTCTCGGATATACTCGGCGACGAGGACCATCTCGGAGACATGGACTTCAAGGTTGCGGGTTCGGCCGAGGGTGTTACGGCGCTCCAGATGGACATAAAGATAGGTGGGGTTAGCGCCGAGATCATGCGCGAGGCGCTTTACCAGGCAAGGGAGGGAAGGCTTCATATCCTGAGCAAGATGGAGGAGGCCATCGCACGTCCGAGGGCCGAGCTTTCCGAGTATGCCCCGAGGATAGTGACTATCTACGTGAAGCCGGAGAAGATCAAGGATGTCATCGGCCCAGGTGGAAAGAATATAAAGGGGATAGTCCAGGAGACGGGCGTAAAGATCGACATCGATGATACAGGCAAGGTAAACATCGCCTCGTCCGACGAGGAGGCGGCAAAGCGGGCCATAGAGATCGTCAAGAGGCTCACCCAGGAGGCCGAGGTCGGAAAGCTCTACATGGGCAAGGTCAAGAAGGTAGTGGACTTCGGGGCCTTCGTCGAGATATTTCCCGGCACGGACGGGCTTGTGCACATATCCCAGCTTTCGCACGAGAGGGTAAGGAGCGTAAGCGACGTCCTGAAGGAAGGGGACGAGGTCCTGGTCAAGGTCATAGAGGTCGGCAGGGACGGCAAGATCAAGCTGTCGCGCAAAGAGGCCTTGGGCCAGTCCTTGCCGCAAAGCTGATCCCGCACGGCTCGCCACATAGGCCCTTTTCTTGACCGCAAGCGGTGATAACGACGTTGACCGTAGATATACGCTGGATGCCGCATGGGCGGCGGCATTACATGCGTCAGGCTGTCGAACACGATCGAGAGCTCACCTTGCGGTAGAAGGTACCCCGCGGCAAGAGCCGCTTCAAGCCCATTGAAGACCTCGGAATCAGGGGGCGCGTCGGCCGCTCCCTGTACCCGAGAATGGTCAGGCCGTCGCCACCCCTCCGCAGGAGGCTTCAAAACATTTTCTTTTGGCATATCCCTATGTCTCGTATCCGGAAGACCCTTCTTAAAAACGGCATAAAGGTCATAACAGAGCATATGCCCGACGTTGAGAGCACGTCGGTGGGTGTATGGGTCAAGAACGGCTCCAGGGACGAATCTCCCCGGGAAAGGGGCATAACCCACTTCATCGAGCACCTTCTCTTCAAGGGTACCTCCAAGAGGACAGCCCAGGACATAGCAAGCGAGATCGAGTCCGTGGGCGGGGTGCTGAATGCGTTTACTGGCAGGGAATACACCTGTTTCTATGCAAAGGTCCTCAACAAGGACGTTCCTCTCGCCATAGACCTTCTTTCGGATATCCTCATCAACTCCACCTTCGATCCCCTCGAAATCGAAAAAGAGAGGATGGTGGTTCTTCAGGAGATAAAGATGGTCGATGACACCCCCGACGACCTTGTTCACGACCTTTTCGCATCGAGCCTCTGGAAGGGACATCCGCTGGGCAGCCCCGTGTTGGGCAGCGCCAGGACGGTAGGATCCTTCGGCAGGGAAGATATCATTGCATACTACAGGCGTCACTACCACTCGAAAAACGTAGTGATAACCGTCGCCGGAGGAATAAGGCACGGAAATGTGGTAAAATTAATAAGATCGATGTTCGCGGGCATTGAGGAGCGGAATCCGTCAGTGGCAACGACCGCACCCGTTCCGCTCAAAGGGGTGAAGCTCGTAAGAAGGGGGCTCGAGCAGATACACCTCTGCATGGGCGTGCCAGCCTTCTACCAGGCGCATCCCGAGAGGTACAGGCTGTATCTCTTGAATACGATCCTCGGCGGAGGAATGAGCTCCAGGCTATTTCAGGAGATCAGGGAAAAGAGGGGGCTTGCGTACTCGGTCTATTCGTACCTCAGCCTCATGAGGGACGCCGGCTCACTCGTGGTGTACGCCGGCACATCGAGGGAAGACTTCAAGAGGGTCACGAACCTCGTGATCAGGGAGATGAAGAGGATGCGCCAGGGGATCAGCAGCGAAGAGATCAGGCGCGCCAAGGAACAGTTGAAGGGGGGGATGCTGTTGGGGCTTGAGACCAGCGACAGCAGGATGATGAAGCTTGCAAGGGATGAGATTTACTTCGGACGCACAGTGCCGGTCAAGGAGATAGTCGAAGATATAGACAGTGTCAGGCCGCGGGAGTTGAGCGAGACGGCTTCCAGGATACTCCTTCCAGGCAGGATGACCATGGTCGCCATAGGGAGGGTGAAAAAAGACGACCTGCCCGCAGCGTTACGCCGTAAAGTTGTTTGAGGAGGGTTGCACTATGAGGGTTCTTGTTGTTGAAGACGAAAAGAAGGTCGCCGGTTTCATCAAGCGGGGACTGGAACAGGAAGGCTACGTTGTTGATACGGCGATGGACGGCGTGGAGGGCGAGGAGTATGCGGATGCACATGAGTACGACGTCATAGTGCTGGACATAATGCTTCCCAGAAAGGACGGCATCGAGGTGCTCAAGGATATCAAGGGAAAAGGGATCAAGTCTCCAGTGCTTCTTCTCACCGCGCGCGATTCGGTGGAGGACAGGGTAAAGGGGCTCAACCTCGGGGCTGACGACTACCTCACGAAACCGTTTGCCTTCGAGGAGCTTATTGCAAGGATAAGGGCGCTCATGCGTAGAGGGGGACACGGCCCGGCGGTGCTCAAGTACGAGGACCTGAGCCTTGACCCGGTAACGAGGAGGGCCAGGCGCGGCGACAAGGAGGTGGAGCTCACGCTCAAGGAGTATGCGCTGCTGGAATACCTGCTGAGGAACCCCGAAAGGGTGCTTTCAAGGACCCTTATAGCCGAACACGTCTGGCACCAGAGCTTCGATACCGAGACGAACGTGGTTGATGTATACATAAATCACCTGAGGAACAAGATAGACAAGGATCCCTCGAGGAGGCTCATCCATACGGTGAGAGGGGTCGGTTACGTGCTCAAGAAGGAATGGGATTGAGCCGGGGCTACGATGCCCCGTACCTGGATGTCGCGGACCATGCTGAGTGATACGGTAAAGAGCGAACTCGAAAGAATAGCAGGCACCGCTAACGTGTCCTTTGCAAGGGAGGACCTCATCTGCTACTCCTATGACGCCACCAACAACCCGGTCGCACCGGATGCCGTGGTCTTCCCGGGCGGGGCCGAAGAGGTATCGCTGATACTCAAGATGGCCAACTCCGAGCGCTTTCCCGTGGTCCCCCGCGGGGCCGGTACCGGGTTTACAGGGGGCAGCCTGCCGGTCGAAGGCGGGGTGGTGCTTTCGACCGAGAGGATGAGGAGCATCCGCGGGATTGATACAGAGAACCTTACGGCGGATGTGGAGCCAGGGGTCGTGACCGGCGAGCTTCAGTCCGAAGTTGAAGGGTTGGGGCTCTTCTATCCCCCGGATCCCACAAGCCTCAAGTTCTCCACCATAGGCGGCAATATCGCGGAGTGCGCCGGGGGGCCGAGGGCCCTGAAGTACGGGGTTACAAGGGATTATGTCCTGGGACTCGAGGTCGTCCTGCCGACCGGAGATATCATCATGACCGGTACCAAGAAGACGGTAAAGGGGGTGGTTGGGTATGACCTCACAAGGCTTGTCGTCGGATCCGAGGGCACCCTGGGTGTCGTAACAAGGGCCTTCCTGCGCCTCTTGCCGCTTCCTGAGGCCACCAGGACGATGCTTGTGAAGTTCTCGAGCCTTGAGGATGCGGCAAGGGCCGTCTCGGCGATAATAAGCGCGAGGATCATACCTTCTACCCTCGAGATAATGGACAGCGTAAGCATAAGGTGCGTGGACGAGTTCGCAAAGATCGGCCTTTCAGGGGTCGAGGCCGTCCTGCTCATCGAGGTGGACGGAAGAGAGGACGGTGTGGAAAGGGACGTGGCCGATGTGGAGCGTATCTGCAAGGAGAATAGGTCCGTGGAGTTCAGGGTGGCTGCGGACAGGTTCGAGGTCAAGGACCTGTGGAAGGTCAGGAGATCCATATCACCGGCATTGAAGAGGATAAAGCCCACCAAGCTCAACGAGGATGTTGTCGTGCCGAGGTCGCGTCTGGTTGAGCTCATATCAGGGATACAGGATATCGCGCGTAAAAGGGGGGTTGTGATAGCGAGCTTCGGCCATGCAGGAGACGGCAACATACACGTAAACGTCATGGTGGACGGGAACGACCCGCGCGAGGCAAGGGCAGGCGGTGACGCGGTAAGGGACATCTTCGACCTTACCGTGGCCCTGGGCGGAACCATTTCAGGGGAGCACGGTGTTGGCATAACCAAGGCGCCTTATATCAACATGGAGCTTACCGACCAGGATATAGAGGCCATGAAGCGCATAAAGCGTGCCCTTGATCCCAGCGGCGTTCTCAACCCGGGAAAGATCTTTCCCTCCCCTGACACGGGGGCACCGAGAGGCTGAGACCGGGGTGCGTTTAGACACGTATGAAGAGCCTGGAGGAACATATAAAGGAGGCATTGAAGTGCGTACGTTGCGGGGCCTGCAAAAGCGTATGCCCTTCGTTCGACGTGCGCAGGAGGGAGCCGTCGAGCCCGAGGGGAAGGGTGGCCCTCATAGAGGCGAGCCTCAAGGGCGAGGAAGGGCTTGGCGGGATGTACGTGGGGCACATCAAGGAGTGCACGCTGTGCGGGTCCTGCCTGAACAACTGTCCGAACGGGGTCGATGTGCCTGGACTCGTCATGGCTGCAAGGGCCGAACATGTCAGGCGAGAGGGGCTTTCTCCGGTGGCGTCCTTTGCGCTGCGGAACATGCTGAGCTCGGACAGGTTCATGCCGTGGGCGTTGAAGCTTGCCTCCAAGCTCCAGGGGCTATTCCTCAAGAGCAGTTCGGTTGAAAACGGGCTGGTAAGCAGGTTTTCACTCCCCTTCATAGGCGGGGGAAGGCTCCTGCCGGAGCTTGCCGGGGTCTTCTTCATGGACCGGCGCCATGTAAGGGCTCTCTCCGAGGCAAAGGGTGATTCCTCGAAGCCGCGGATTGGCTTTTTCGTGGGGTGCGGCGTCAACTACCTCCTGCCTGATATCGGAGAGTCCACCGTAAGGGTCCTCAATGAGGCCGGTGCAGAGGTCGTTGTGCCCTCCGGACAGGTCTGCTGCGGCATGCCGGCCCTCTCAACAGGGGATGTCAAGACCGCGAGGTCTCTTGCCCTCAAGAATCTCGAGGCATTCGAACAGGGCGAGTACGACTACATAGTGACATCCTGCGCCACATGCGGCCACGGACTCAAGAACATCTTCAGGGAGCTCCTCTCCGATGAGGAGGACGGGATGAGCGCGAGGGTCGAGAGGTTTTCTTCCAGGGTTAAGGATATCACCGAGCTCCTTGAGGGGATCCTTTCGTACAAGGGCAGGGCCGGCGAAGGCTCAGGGGACAGGGTGGTCACCTACCATGATCCATGCCACCTGCGGAAGTACCAGGGGATAAGCGAGGAGCCGAGGCTTTTGCTCGAGAAGACGGGTCTCAGGTTCAAAGGGATGAAGAATCCGTGCAAGTGTTGCGGACTCGGCGGCGGGCTGGCATTCAGCAACTACGAACTCTCGATGGAGATAGCCCGGAAGAAGGCCGAAGGGGTGCGCGGCTGCGGGGCCGATATAGTCGCGACCGCCTGTCCAGGCTGCATCATTCAGCTCAAGGACGCACTGCACCGTTACGGTGTCAGGGCGAAAGTGGTTCATGTGGTAGAACTCTTATGACTTATTTTATATTCTGTGTCCATAACCATCAGCCGGTTGGCAACTTCGACCATGTCGTCGAAGATGCGTACGTAACGGCCTACGAGCCGTTCCTGAAGATGCTCCATGAAAGGCCTTCCTTGAAGCTCTCCTTTCATACCTCCGGCTTTCTCCTTGACTGGCTCGTGGAGCACCATCCGGAGTACCTGGAGATGCTCAAGTCCATGGTCGAGCGCGGACAGGTAGAGATCATGGGCGGCGGCTACTATGAGCCGATACTCGCGGTGATTCCCCCGCGCGACAGGAGGGGGCAGATCTTGATGATGAGCGAGAGGATCGAACGGCTCTTCGGTACGCGTCCAAGGGGGGTCTGGCTCGCCGAGAGGGTCTGGGACCCTACGCTGCCCTTTTGCCTCAGGGATGCGGGCATAGAGTACGTTGTTGTGGATGACTTCCATTTCATAAAATCGGGTCTCAAGAGGGATGAGCTCTTCGGCTACTACGTCACCGAAGACCTGGGTCGCGCGGTCAAGGTCTTTCCCGGAAGCGAGAGGCTCAGATACCTCATACCGTTTGAACCGGTGGAGAGGCTTGCGGAGTATCTGGAAGGCGTGGACCGGAACGGATCGAAGGACGGGGTGGCGATATTCGCAGACGACGGTGAGAAGTTCGGTATATGGCCCGGTACGGACAAATGGGTCTATGACGAGGGGTGGCTCGAAAGCTTCCTTTCGAAGATAGAGGAGCTCGGTGACTGGCTCAAGCCCGTTACCTTCTCCGAGTACGCCGACTGCGTTGAACCGCTCGGCAGGGTCTACCTGCCTACGACCTCGTACATGGAGATGGGCGAGTGGGCCCTGCCGGCCGAGGCGTCATTCGAATACCTCACCCTCAGAGAGGATATAAAGTCGTGGAAGGACGGTGAGGGCATACTGAGGTTCTTTCAGGGAGGCACGTGGAGGAACTTCCTTTCGAAGTATCCCGAGGCTGACTGGATGCACAAGAGGATGCTGATGGTCAGTGAAAGGCTGGCCTCAGCGGAGCCCCGGGTGGACGAGGAAGGGTACCGTGTGCTGGAGGATGCCCGTACCCACCTCTACAGGGCGCAGTGCAACGACGCCTACTGGCACGGTGTCTTCGGCGGATTGTATCTGCCGCATCTGAGAACCAGAGTGTATGAGAACCTCCTCCGGGCCGAGGGCCTTATCGGTGCGTGCGATGAAAAGGTATGTATCAGGGCCGTTGACATGGATGCGGACATGCATGATGAGGTTATAATGTCTACGGACCTCATAAACCTCTTTTTCAGCCCTCGCAGGGGCGGGAGCCTCGTTGAGATCGACTGGAAGCCGGGCGCGGTGAACCTCTCAAACACCCTGTCCAGGTGGTTCGAAGGGTACCACATGAGGCTCGAGAAGGCAGGGACGGCCGGCTCGGCGGGGGAAGCGAGGAGCATACACGATACCGTCCTGGTGAAGGAGCAGGGGCTTGAAAGATACCTCAGGTTCGACACCGTGCGCAGGGCGTCCCTGAGGGAGCTCTTTGTGGGTGAGGACGCAGGCGTTGAAGATCACTCGGCCTCCAGGTTCAGGGACCTCGGAGACTTTTATGACGGGGCATACGACTTCGCCATAGAGGGGGACAGGTTGCGGTTCGAGAGGAGCGGTACGCTCTGCGAGCAGCCTTTCTCGGTAGCGAAGGAGGTCGGCTTTGCCGGGAGAGATTCCTTCTCGGTTCGTTACACCCTGGAGGGGCTGGGAAAGGATGCACCACGGCACGTAGCCGGGATCAGGCTCGGCGTGGAGTTCAACCTGTGCCTGCCGGGCTGCGAAGGGCCTGAGTGCCGTTATGAGTTCACCGGCACTTCTGTTGTAAAGGAGACGGGTCTGGGCTCCATCGGCGAGCTTTCGGATATAGCTAAGGTTTCGATGGTAGACGGCTTCAGCTCATTGAGGATAACCTTCGCCGTGGACAGGCCCGTGGTGCTGTGGAGGTACCCCATAGAGACCGTGTCGCTTTCCGAGGCCGGCTTCGAGAGAAACTACCAGGGCTCGTCCCTCGTGTTTCTCATTCCCGTCGATACCCTGCTGTCCGGCGCAGGAGGTTTTACATTATCCGTGAAGATCGAGTCCGTGTAGCAGAAAGGAAACGGCAAGATGGCGGTGGATTTTCCCGAAGAGTTGGTGAAGAAGGTTGAACCGGTCAGGATCTTGATCCTGGATGTCGACGGGGTCATGACGGACGGCAGTATAAGCTACAGTGACGACGGGACGGAGATAAAGAGCTTCAACGTGAAGGACGGCCACGGCATAAAACTGCTCAAGAAGTGCGGTATCGACTGCGCCGTCATTACATCGAGAAGCTCCGCGGCGCTCGTGCGCAGGTGCGGGGAGCTTGGCATAACGCACGTGTATCAGGGAAGCCTCAGGAAGCTCGAAGCGTACGAGGACCTTTTGAAGAGGACTGGCCTTGACCCCTTGGAGACCGCCTACGCGGGAGACGATCTCGTGGACCTTCCCGTGCTCAGGAGGGTGGGCTTCTCCGTTGCCGTGAACGACGCCGTGGAAGAGGTGAAGCAGAGGGTTGATTATGTGACACGTGCGCCCGGAGGCAGGGGCGCTGTCAGAGAAGTTGTTGAAGTTGTTCTGAGAATCAAGGGCAGATGGCAGGATGTCATGGAGCGCTACGAGGGATAAAAAACTTTACACCCTCCCTGGGCCGGTGATATAATTTTTACTTGGAAGATCGCCATCTTACACCGCCCGGGTATTGTTTTTGTTGTATTCATGAGCGTGATTTTCGGGCTCTTTTTTTGTTTGGGGTGATAAGGGAGGGTATCAGGGGTTGTTTACTCGGTCATGAAAAGACACTTGCGCGTACTCCTGTTCGCCTTTGTAGCGTTATCCATAGCCGGTCTTATCGCCACGGTCTTTGTCAGCTTCAAGCTGAAAAGGGTTTACGAGTTTTCCGTATCCGACATGGACGGGGCTACGCTCAAGAAGGTCCGGTATTCCGGAACCAGGGACGGGCGGCGTGAATGGGAGCTCGAGGCGGATTCGGCTACACGGCTTGAGGCGTCGGACCAGTTGCTTCTTAAGAACGTGAGGCTCGTCTATTATACGAAGGACGGCATACGCTATACGCTCAAGGGACGTGAAGGCACCTACGGCACCGGCTCCGGTGACATAACGGTGAGGGGTGATGTGACCGTTGTTTCGGACGGGGATTTTACGCTCGAAACCGATTATCTCATGTATTCGAGCAGGGCCCGTACGGTGACCACGGATCGCCGTTTCCGTCTCACCTCCGACAGGATGGATGTGACAGGGGTCGGCTTCATGATGGAGATCGATACGGAAAGGTTGAATGTCTTGAAGGATGTAAGGACGGTACTCAAGGATGCGGTTATCTGAAGGACTTCCGGCCGAGGGGAGGGCGGGGCGTGCCGGACCACCGGCCCTTTTAATCATCCTGGCGGTTTTGCTTCTCCTGCCGGCCTTGCGCCTTTCAGCCGTGGCGGCGGATGAAGCCGATGGCTCCGGCCTGAAGACCACGAAGACCATAAGGGTTACCTCCGATACGATGGAGGCTGAGCGGAAAAAAAGGCTTGTTATATTCCGCGGTGACGTTGTAGCCGAGGAGGATTATACCGTCTGCAGCGACGAGCTTTATGTTTATTACGACGACGCCGAAGAGATAAAGGAGATAGTGGCCAAGGGAAATGTCAGGGTAGTCCAGGAGGGCAAAAGGGCAAAGGGAGACAGGGCTGTGTTCAACAGGCTCGATAGGACCCTGGTTATTACAGGCCACGCAGCCGCCAAACAGTGCTCTGACATAGTGCGTGGTGAAAGGATTACATTTTACCTCGACAGCGACAATATACGGGTTGAGGGGCGCAAGGGCGAGCGGGTCAGGGCGCTGATAATGCGGCACAAAGAGTGCTCGGAAAGTTTGGAGAGTGAAGAGTTTCGGTGTAGAGGGTCTCGTTAAGTCCTTCAAGGGAAGGAGGGTGGTGGATGGCGTTACGCTTTCCGTCAACTCCGGTGAGGTCGTGGGGCTCCTCGGTCCGAACGGGGCCGGCAAGACCACGACCTTCTATATGATCGTGGGCCTGATCGTCCCTGACAGCGGCAAGGTGTACCTCGACGGGGAGGACCTGACCGGTGTTCCGATGTATGAGAGGGCGAGGCGCGGGATAGGCTACCTGCCGCAGGAGCATTCGGTATTCAGAAAACTCACGGTCGCCGAGAATATAAGGGCCATCCTGGAGTTCCACGACCTGCCGCAGGAGGAGATGCTAAGGCGGGAGAGAGCGCTCCTTGAGGAACTCGGCATCCTCCACATAGCCTCTGTCAAGGGGTACGCCCTTTCCGGCGGGGAAAGGAGAAGGGTCGAGATAGCAAGGGCGCTGGTAAACTCCCCGTCGTTTCTTCTGCTCGACGAGCCGTTTTCCGGCATCGACCCGATCGCCGTGGGTGATATACAGGATATAGTCGTGGCGTTGAAGGAAAAGGGCATAGGCATACTGATAACAGACCACAACGTCGGGGCCACCCTGGGAATATGCGACAGGGCCTACATCATAGACAAGGGTACGATCCTGAAGTCGGGCAGGCCGGATGAGATCCTTTCGAGCCAGCGGGTGAGAGAGGTGTATCTGGGAGAGAGGTTCAGGATGTAGGGTTGCGCGCTGCGGAGCGGTCGGGTTGTAAGGTCTGTAAAATTTTAGCTCCCTTATAACCGGCGGCTTTGGGCCTCCTCTCCGGGCTTGCAATGGGACCGCAGCTCTGTGCACGCGGTTTAAGATCCGCTGCAGCCTGAGGCGATGGGCTTAAAAAACGGCTTTATAGACCGATGTACTTGGGTTATAGTATAGAGAGACCCTGATATCGGTTTGAGACCATGGCATATGAACTGAAACAGGAATTAAGGCTGACGCAGAAGCTTCTGTTGACCCCGCAGTTGAGGCTTGCAATCAAGCTCCTGCAGCTGTCACGGCAGGAGCTTGTTGAGGTTGTAAGGCAGGAGCTTGAAAAAAACCCCGTGCTCGAGGAATCCGGCGGCATGACCGACGCAGAGGCCCCGCCGCGATCCGAGGAAGAAAAGCACGAGGTGGAATGGCAGGAGTACATAGAAGAGTCTGAGGACAGCAAGGGACCTGTGCTGGACTTCAGCGAGAGGGATGAAGACGGCTTCTTTGAAAAGGCCGCTTCGACCGGCACGAGCCTTAAGGATTACCTCCTCTGGCAGCTGAATGACGCTCCACTGAATGACAGGGAGAGGAAGATAGGCGAGTTCTTGATAGGCAACATAGATGAGCACGGCTACCTGAGAATAGTTGAGGGCGGCGGGGTCCTCGACGAAGAGGCCGTCAAGGATGCGACCGTAGAAGAAGTGGTCGGCCTCATTGGTGTAGATGCAGGCGAGGTCAAAAAGGTCCTCGATGTGATCCACGGCTTCGATCCGCCCGGTGTGTGCGCAAGGACCACGCGGGAGTGTCTCTTGATACAGGCGAGGCGCCTGCCACAGAGAGAGCCCCTGGTGGAGGAGATCATCGAAAGGCACCTTGAGCATCTTGCGAACAGGAACTACAAGGCCATCGCAAAAGAGGCCGGTGTGCCTGTTGAGAAGGTCGCCGAGGCGGCGATGATTATAACACGCAGGCTGACCCCCATGCCGGGTTCAGGCTTCGGAACGGACGAAGCCAGGGTCATTGTGCCCGATGTATTCATAGAGAAGGTCGGCGGCGAATACGTGGTTTTTCTGAATGACGACGGCATGCCGAGGTTGAGGATAAGTCCGTACTACAGAAGCATGCTCAGCAACAACGGGGGGAGCGACGGTTCGGATGCAAAGGGGTACATCCAGGAGAGGTTGAGGGCGGCGATATGGCTCATAAAGAGCGTGCACCAGAGGCAGAGGACCCTGAAGAGGGTGGCCGAGAGCATAGTGAAGTTCCAGAGGGATTTTCTCGACAGGGGGCTTATGTATCTCAAGCCCCTCGTGCTGAAGGACGTGGCCGAAGACATAGGCATGCACGAGTCCACCATCAGCCGGGTTACAACGAACAAGTACGCACAGACACCGAGGGGGATATTCGAGCTCAAGTACTTCTTCTCAACCGGAATGAGCAGGGCCGATGGAAGTGATATTACGGCGGAGTACATAAAGAACAAGATCAAGGACATCATCGAAAACGAAGACCCCAGACACCCGCTGAGCGATCAGCAGATTGTTGCGAAGCTCAAGGAATCGGGAGTGGTCCTTGCCAGACGGACCGCGGCCAAGTACCGCGAAGAACTCGGCTTCCTGTCGTCGAGCAGGCGCAAGAGGCATTACTGATTTCAGGGTATAACCGGCGGCACGCGGCCGTTGAGGGATGTCTGCGGTTACGGATAACCAATTACATGAAAGCGGAGGGTTCGGTATGCAGGTGAACGTTACTTTCAGGCACATGGAATCGAGCGAAGCATTGAAAAACTACGCCGAGCAGAAGTCGCAGAGGCTTGAGAAGTACCTTGGAGAGCCGGCAGAGATCCATTGGGTTCTGTCGGTCGAGAAGATACGGCACATCGCCGAGGCCACGATAGTCGCGAAGGACCTTTCCATCAAGGCGCAGGAGGAGACCGAGGAGATGTACTCGGCCATAGATCTCCTCGTCGACAAGCTCGAAAAGCAGGTCAGAAAGCACAAGGAAAAGGTGAAGAAGCATAAGTTCAACAACCCGGAGGAGGCGAGCGTGAGGTACACCACGTCCGGTGAAGCGGCTCCACCCGCCGGGAGACGGATCGTAGAGACGGAGAACCTCTTTGCAAAGCCCATGAGCATAGAGGAGGCGACCATGCAGCTTGAGATCGACAACCGGGACTTTCTCGTATTTACCGATGCGGAAACGAGCAATATTAACGTACTGTACAGGCGCGATGACGGCAACCTAGGGCTCATAGAGGCTCGTACCAAATGACGCGACCGCTGCGTCGCCATAAATCCGGAAAGAATAACGCTATGAGGGTATCAGACGTTCTTAGCAAAGAATACATAATGCCCGATCTCAAGGCGCGCGAGAAGCGGGCTGCGCTTGACGAGATGGCAGAACTCCTGGCATCCAAGGTGGACGGCCTTAAAAGGGAGGATCTTCTCGAGGTCCTTCTGGAGAGGGAAAAGCTGGGCAGCACCGGTATAGGGCACGGGGTTGCGATCCCCCATGCCAAGGTGAAGGGCATAGACGGGATAGTCGTGGCATTCGGGAGGAGCAAGAAGGGCGTGGACTTTCATTCCATGGACAACAGGCCCGTGCACATCTTTTTCCTGATAGTCGCCCCTGAGAACTCGGCGGTGGTTCACCTGAAGGTCCTGTCCAGCATATCGCGCCTGCTGAAGGATGGTGTCTTCCGCAGGAAGCTCGTCAAGGCATCGACCAGGGAAGATATATACCGCATAATAGTCGAGGAGGATAAGAAGGTTCTGAAGGGCGTTGTATAGGCTCCGTACGGACACCTCGACAGTGCGCCTCACAGGTACGTGCCATGGATGTAAAGGTCAAGGATCTTCTCGAACAAAGCACTCTGGCGCTGAAGTGTGTCGGGGTAGAGAGCGGTCTTTCGAACAGGATCGCAACCCCGAGGGTTCAAAAGCCCGGCCTGCTTCTGACCGGACTCCTGGGTAAGCTCCACGCAGACAGGATCCAGATACTCGGAGCGGCCGAAATAGGGTATCTTAGAAACCTCGATACCAAGGGGTGCAAGGAGGCGCTCGGTATCCTGAAGGCGGGTATCCCGGCCATAGTAATCACCAGGGGGCTGAAGCCTCCGCCCCAGCTCATGGAGCATGCAAGAGAGAAGGGGATTCCGCTGCTCGGCACCCCGCTTTCGTCGTCCGTACTCATAGAGAGGATCATCAAGTTTCTCGAGACAAGGCTTGCACCTTCGACAACGCTGCACGGTGTTCTCGTGGATCTTCTGGGCATAGGGATACTCATAAAGGGCAAAAGCGGCATAGGCAAGAGCGAGTGCGCCCTCGAGCTCGTCTCCAGGGGATACAGGCTCGTGGCGGATGACGTGGTCATGGTCAAGAGGATTTACCCTTCTACGCTCTTCGGCATGGCTTCTGACCGCATACCTTACCATCTCGAGGTCAGGGGCATAGGGATCGTAAACATAAAGGATCTCTTCGGCATAACGGCCATAAGAGAGAAGAAGCAGATGGATCTCGTTGTGGAGCTCATAAGCTGGGACCCCGGGGGTGATTACGAGAGGCTCGGCATAGAGGACAGGACCTGTGAGATACTCGGTGTGGAGCTGCCCTACCTGAGGGTCCCCGTAAGCCCCGGCAGGAGTGTCGCGGCCATCGTTGAGATCGCGGCACGCAACCAGCTTTTGAAGATAATGGGACACCATTCATCAAAGGAACTCATAGAAAGCCTTACCATCCCGGACAAGAGGCTTGAGAAGGTTTAGGTTTGAAGGACATACGACTCGTCGTTCTAAGCGGACCTTCAGGGGCGGGTAAGAGCACAGCCATAAAGGTCCTGGAAGATCTGGGCTTTTTCTGTGTGGATAATCTGCCCGTCACGCTGCTACCCAAATTTCTGGAACTCCTGGCACAGAGTGAAGAGATAACAAAGGTGGCAACCGTCGTAGACGTTCGCGAGCGGGAGTTCCTAAAAGAGTTCCCGGACATCTTCAGCGGCCTGAAGAAGGCCGGCTACAGGGGAGAGCTCATATACCTCGAGGCCTCTGACGATGTCCTTGTAAGAAGATTCAGCGAGACGCGCAGAAGACACCCCATAGAGGACGCAGCGAGCCCCACGGAGGGCATCGCAGCCGAAAGGGAGCTTCTTAAGGATATCAAGTCACATGCCGACAAGATCATCGACACGACCGCCTTCAATGTGCACCAGCTGCAGGAGTACATCAGGGATTACTTTTCAGTCCCTGTGGGCAGGCGCAAGATGGTCGTCAACCTCGTATCCTTCGGCTTCCGCTACGGCGTTCCCACCGATGCAGACATCGTGATGGACGTAAGGTTCCTGCCCAATCCCTACTTCATGGATGAGTTCAAGGGGCTCGACGGCAGGCACGGGGCTGTAAAAGAGTTCGTTCTGTCGAGGCAGGAGACGAAGGACTTCATCGAGAGGTTCAGGGGGCTGCTGGAGTACCTCATACCGCTTTACTGGAAGGAAGGTAAGTCTTACCTTACCATAGCCGTAGGTTGCACCGGCGGCAAACACAGGTCGGTCGTGATAGTAGACGCCCTTTCCGGGCTGATAGGATCAAGGTACGGTACCCCGAGGCATAGGCATAGGGACATCGACAAGGTATAGCGTGAAGGTTTTGCTCCATTGTTGTCAACCTGAGACGGATTGAAAGGGTGGACCATGGTCGGTGCAGTTATAATAACCCACGGCGGGCTGGCCGAGGCTATTCTGGATACCGCCGACAGGATAGCCGGCAATGTGAAGGACGTGCGCGCCATCGGGATAAAGGGCGCGGAGAGCAGCGAAGAGATAAGGGCCATGTTGACGGATGCCATCAAGGAGATCAGCCACGGCGACGGTGTCGTCATCTTTACCGATATGTTCGGCGGTACACCTTCTAACATAGCTCTCTCGCTTCTCGAGGAAGGGGAGGTCGAGATAATCACCGGTGTGAACCTGCCCCTTATCCTCAAATTCCTGAACAACAGGGAGGGCAGGAGCCTCGAGGAACTGGTAAGGCTTCTCGTCGACCACGGACACAAGAGTATCGTTCTGGCCAGCGAGATGCTCAAGAAAAAGGGCTAGGGGCTCCGAAAGATGGCTCCCGGCATCTCGTTGCCGGTGGCGAAGCCCTGCGCGAGACATAGGTGCTACCGGCTGCCCCTCCGGGTAAAGAGGTGCTGCGGGCGCGTATAAAAGGTGTGTATCCCCCTTGCACTCGGAGCCCTCAGAGGGCTTTGATAAAAGGTCGGATGAAGGTGTTGCAAAGTATTTCCTCCACGGCGGGGGATTCGTCCGGCGGTTCGGACATCCCTGTATATTCTTAGTGGCCTCCTATGGCAGAGGTTTTGTAGATGATACTGCTTGTGCGCGTAGACGACAGGTTGCTTCACGGTCAGGTGCTCGGGGCATGGGTCCCCTTCATGGACGCCGACTTTCTCATCATAGCATCGGACGAGTCGGCCTCCGACAGCTTCAGGACGGCCGTGATGAGCGCATGCGGCGACCAGCACCTGCGGGTGCTCATAAAGAGGATCGAGGATGTCATGGACGAGGTAGAGGAGGAGGATTTGAGGGAAGCAAGGGGAATATTGATCGTAAGTGATTTGAAGGACGCGATGAGGCTTTATGACAAAGGGCTCAGGTTCACCTCCTTGAACATAGGTAACATCCATCATTCCAACGACGGCAGGAGGCTCAGCCGTTCCGTGATAATAAACAGGGAAGACGAAGAGATCATAGAGAGGTTCGAAAGCTTCGGCGTGGAGATAGATATCAGGGATATTCCGACCAGGCCGCCCGTACCGTACGAAAAAAGGGGGTTACGAGGAGAGTGATGCGTCCCGTTTGCTTTCGCCCGGGCGGGATCTCTGTAGATGACAACCATGGGGAACGACACGTTCGAGAGGACATTTACCATAAAAAACAGGTTGGGGCTTCATGCCAGGGCCGCTTCATTATTCGTACAGCTTGCCAGCAAGTTTGCAGCAGAGGTGTTCGTCGAAAAAGATGGTCTTAGGGTAAACGGCAAGAGTATCATGGGGGTGTTGATACTTGCCGCAGGATGCGGCTCTAAGATCACGGTGAGCGCTCAGGGACAGGATGCCAGGGATGCCGTGCAGGCCCTTGGAGAACTGATAGAGCGAGGTTTTGATGAAGACGAAGTCTGAGGGGAAAAAAGAGGTCATCTTGATGAGGGGTATCGGGGTGTCCTCCGGCATAGTGATAGGGAAGGCCTACCTTGTCAAGACCAAGGGGGTGGAACCGGTCCACTTCTGCTACCTTGATCCTTCGGCGGTCGAGGCCGAGGTCAGTAGGTTCAAGGACGCGGTCAAGGTGTCTATGGAGCAGCTCAACAAGATCAAGAGGACGCTGGCGAAGGAGGGCCGCGGCAAGGAACACATTGCGATAATCGACGCCCACATGATGATACTCCAGGACCAGATGCTCATAAACGACACCATAGAAGTCATAAGAAAGGAGCGGGTGAATGCGGAGTGGGCGCTTAAGTCGGTCCTCAAGGACATAAGGGCGCTCTTTGACAAGATAGATGACAGGTACTTCAAGGAGCGAAGCTCAGATATCGAGCACATAGTTGACAGAATCCTTTTAAACCTCAGCGGCAAAGCGGAGAAAAGCCTTGCGGATATAGACGAGCCATCGGTGATCGTCGCCCATGATCTCTCGCCGGCGGATACGGCGCAGATGGTCAAGGGCAAGGTCCTGGCATTCCTTACCGACATGGGCGGCAGGACATCTCATACGGCCATCATGGCAAGGGCGCTGGAACTGCCGGCGGTTGTAGGGCTTGAAAATATCACGCAGAAGGTTGAGACCGGCGATACGGTCATAGTCGATGCAATGACCGGTGCGGTCATCGTAAACCCGTCCGAGAGTGTCATAAACGTATACGAGAAGCGCAAGGAGAGGTACGAGAGGTATGGTAAGGCCCTGCATCACTACAGGAGCCTTCCGTCGGAAACGATCGACGGCCACAGGGTGAAGCTTATGGGGAACATGGAGATGGCCGAGGAGATAAACGCGCTCCTAAACCACGGTGCAGAGGGCATAGGGCTTTACCGCAGCGAGTTTCTGTTCTTGAACCGGAAGGATCTGCCCACGGAGGAGGAGCATGTCGCCGCGTACAGCTACGTTGCAAAGAGGATGGCCCCCAATCCCGTGGTGATCCGCACACTCGACATAGGCGGAGACAAATTTCTCGCCCACATGGATACCGTCGACGAGATAAATCCGGCGATGGGGTTGAGGGCCATCAGGTTCTCGCTCAAGAGACCCGACATATTCAAGACGCAGCTGAAGGGGATCCTGCGCGCGAGCGTCCACGGCGAGTTGAAGATAATGTTTCCCATGATATCCGGCATCGAGGAGTTCCGGCGTGCAAAGGCGGTGCTCGAAGAGACGAAGGACGAGCTCAGAAAGGAGGGTAAGCCGTTTGATCCCGACATAGAGGTCGGGGTGATGATAGAGGTGCCGTCGGCCGCTCTCATCGCCGACATCCTTGCCAAGGAGTGCGACTTCTTCTCCATAGGTACGAACGATCTCCTCCAGTATTCACTCGCCATCGACAGGGTTAACGAGCACGTGGCATACCTCTATGAGCCCTTTCATCCGGCCGTATTGAGGATCATAAACAGCGTGGTCGATTCCGCAAAAAAGCACGGCATAAGCGTGAGCGTGTGCGGGGAAATGGCGGGTGAGCCTGAGCATGCGCTCATATTCGTTGGCATGGGAGTTGAACAGTTGAGCATGAACGCGTTTTCGCTCCTGAGGGTCAAAAAGCTCGTGCGTTCGATAAGCTATGCCGAGGCGAGGGAGATCGGCAGGGCGATCCTGCAGTTTTCGACGGCGAGGGAAGTGGAAAATTATGTAAGTTCCAAGCTGACCGACTTCTACAAGGAGGAGTACTGGAGCTGATGCATGCTGCTGTTCGGAGCCGCTGAACGGTGCCATGGCGTTGCCGCAAAAGTAGAAATTGTTTGACAATTCCGCAAAAAGATTAAATAATGTCCCTTTTGATATCAAATATCCGACAAGGAGAGGAACAATGGGATTGAGAGAATATCTTTTTACATCCGAGTCAGTTACCGAAGGGCATCCTGACAAGATCTCGGATCAGATATCCGATGCCGTGCTCGATGCCCATCTGTCCGGTGATCCCCGCAGCAGGGTGGCGTGTGAGACGCTCGTTACAACGGGGCTTATACTGATCGCCGGTGAAATAACGAGCAAGACATCCGTGCACTACCAGGATGTGGCGAGGCAGACCGTAAAAGAGATAGGTTACACAGGGCCTGACATGGGCTTTGACTGGCAGAGCTGCGCCGTGGTCGTGACACTCGACAGGCAGTCCCCCGACATTGCGATGGGTGTGGACGAGTCGGAGGAAAAGGATCAGGGAGCCGGAGACCAGGGGCTGATGTTCGGTTACGCCTGCGACCATACCCCGGAGCTCATGCCCATGCCGATCGTTCTTTCTCACAAGCTTACAAAGAGGCTTGCGGAGGTAAGGAAGCAGGGGATACTCGACTTCCTCAGGCCGGACGGCAAGAGCCAGGTCACCCTCAGGTATGTCGACAACAGGCCCGTCTCGGTCGATACGGTCGTCGTCTCCAGCCAGCACAGTCCGGATGTGTCGCAGTCGGACCTCAAGGAAGGTATAATGGAAGAGGTCATAAAAAAGGTCATACCGCAGGAGATCCTGGCCCCTGACACCAGCTTTCACATAAACCCCACCGGCAAGTTCGTAATAGGCGGCCCTCACGGTGATTGCGGTTTGACGGGAAGAAAGATAATCGTCGATACATACGGGGGGCACGGAAGCCACGGCGGCGGAGCGTTTTCAGGCAAGGACCCCTCAAAGGTCGACAGGTCGGCTTCATACATGGCCAGGTACATCGCCAAGAACATTGTGGCCGCGGGGCTCGCCTCGGAGTGCGAGGTCCAGCTGGCCTACGCCATCGGTGTATCGGAGCCGGTCAGCGTCATGGTGGACACCTTCGGAACCGAGAAGATCGAGAACGAAAAGATCGAAAGGCTCGTCAGGGAGCACTTCAGGATGAAGCCCGCCGACATAATCGAGGAGCTCGACCTCCTGAGGCCCATATACAAGAAGACCGCGGCCTACGGGCACTTCGGAAGGAACGAGCCGGAGTTCATGTGGGAGAGGACCGACAAGGCAGAGGCGCTCAGGAAGGATGCCGGGCTCTGAGCGGCGGGTCAAGAGCTGCCTACACGGTGCCGGGCTACACCCGTCTTCCAGCGGCTTTACAGGTTTAACAAACCGCGCGGACATTGGAGCTCTCCAAGCCCGCTGCAGGCTTTGGCGAGCGCAATACACGTTCAAGTTCGAATAAAAAACATTAGGGAGGCAAGATGAATTCAGACGTTAAGGACCTCAAGTTGAGCGCAAAGGGCAAGGACAGGATAGAGTGGGCTGAAAGGGACATGCCGGTTCTGAGGCGGATAAGGGAGAGCTTTTCCAAGAAGAAGACCCTCAAGGGGGTAAGGATAGCCGCCTGCCTGCACGTGACCACCGAGACCGCCAATCTGATGAGAACCCTCAAGGCGGGAGGGGCCGAGGTGTACCTCTGCGCATCCAACCCCCTGAGCACCCAGGACGATGTCGCGGCTTCCCTGGTGAAGGACTACGGCGTAGCTGTGTTTGCGGTAAGGGGCGAGGACAACAAGACCTACTACAGGCACATAAACGCGGTACTCGATAAGAAGCCGCAGATTACGATGGATGACGGGGCGGACCTTGTGTCGGTCCTTCACTCGAAGAGGAAGAAGGATGCGGAGTACGTAATAGGTTCCACAGAGGAGACGACCACCGGTGTGATAAGGCTCAAGAGCCTGGCCAACAAGGGGCTGCTGAAGTTTCCGGTGATCGCTGTGAACGACGCGGCGACCAAGCACTTCTTCGACAACCGTTACGGCACCGGACAGTCCACGCTGGACGGTATAATCAGGGCAACCAACAGGCTCGTCGCAGGCTCATCGTTCGTGGTCTGTGGTTACGGGTGGTGCGGCAAGGGGCTTGCAATGAGGGCGCGCGGGGCCGGGGCCAACGTGATAGTGACCGAGGTCGATCCTCTGAAGGCGCTCGAGGCCGTGATGGACGGCTTCCAGGTCATGCCGATCGCACGCGCTGCACGTATAGGGGATTTCTTCTGCACTGTGACCGGTGACATAAACGTTATAAGAAAAGAGCACTTCAAGAACATGAAAGACGGCGCCATAGTCTGCAACTCCGGCCACTTCAACGTGGAGCTCGATCTGGAGGGCCTTAAGGGGCTTACGAAGTCCAAGAGGATAATAAGGGATTTTGTCCAGGAATATCGCCTCAAGGACGGCAGAAGGATACATGTGCTCGCAGAGGGCAGGCTCGTGAACCTCGCCTGCGCCGAGGGGCATCCGGCCAGCGTCATGGACATGAGCTTCGCAAACCAGGCACTGAGCGCCGCCTACCTGGTACAGAGAGGCTCCAACCTCGAAAAGAGGGTATACACCGTGCCCGAGGACATCGACAGGGAGATCGCCAGGATGAAGCTCGAAACCCTCGGCGTGAAGATAGACAAGCTCACAAAGGAACAGAGGGAATATCTCGCTTCTTGGGAGATGGGGACATAGAGGAGGGGGCCTTCCCCCTCTCCTCCCTGCCCGGTTCACGCACGGAGCGAAAAAAGACATTTCTACCCGTCTCAACGGCCATAACCTGTATTTCATCTCATCCGCAACTCACCGGTTTACTACAAGCAGCCCCTTGCCGATGAAGCGGCCTCCTTGACTGTTTATGGTCAAACTGCTAATATTTCGATGCCATGTCGGACTTGACAGCAGTGTTCCCTGTTGTAAGGTATATTCCACGGCGGTCAGGAGCCACTGGTAGTCTCCTGCGGGTATTCCAATGGTACGAAACGCAGCAGGCCTTTCTGTGAGATGCGGATCTGAGATGCATCGCGAGTTCAAAAAAAGATATCTTTCTTAACACTCGAAGATCATCCGCGCCTTGCCTCGAGGGTTGCGGTCGGGTATAATTAAGGCTCTCATGCTTTCCCGTATCCTTCAGACCTGTCAGAGGTTCCCATGAAGTGTGTCATAATGGCGGGCGGCTTCGGCACCAGGCTTCGCCCCCTCACAAACAACCTCCCCAAGCCCATGGTCCCCATGGCAAACAAGCCCATCATCGGGCATATAATAGACCTTCTAAAGGCACATTCCCTGACGGACCTCACCGCGCTGCTTTACTTTCAGCCCGAGGCGATCGTCAACTACCTCGGCGACGGCTCTCACCTGGGGGTCAAGATAAGGTATGTTTCGCCAACCGTTGACCTGGGGACGGCGGGAAGCGTGGCCAACGCGCTCCGGCGCCACAAGAGAGGCGCCGCGCTGGTCATAAGCGGGGATGTACTCACGGACATTGATCTCACGAGCGCCATCGAGTTCCACAGGAAAAAGAAGTCCATGGCCACGATAGTGCTGACGCGCGTGGAGAATCCTCTTGCCTTCGGCATAGTGATAACGGATGAGTCGGGCAGGATAGTGCGTTTTCTCGAGAAACCTGGCTGGGGGGAGGTCTTCAGCGATACGATAAACACCGGCATCTACATACTCGAAAACCGCGTCCTGGACTACGTTCCAAAGGACACGGAGTTCGACTTCAGCAACGACCTCTTTCCGCTTCTGCTCGAAAAGGGTGAACCCCTATACGGATACATCGCAGACGGGTACTGGAAGGACGTGGGGAGCCTGGAGGAGTACAGGCTGGCGAACATGGATATACTCCAGGGCAAGGTCAATGTGGATATCCCTGGCGAGGAGGTGGGCAGAAAGGGGGTATGGACCGGTGAGAACACGAGGATAGACTTCACCGCCGAGCTGGAGGGCTCGGTCGTCGTAGGCAGGGACTGCAGGGTGGAGTCCGGGGCGAGGATAGTGAACTCCGTGATAGGGGACAACACGGTCATAGAGGAGGGGGCCGCCATAATAGATTCGGTCCTGTGGAGTGATCTGAGGATCGGCAGGGGGGCGAGTCTGCAGGAGAACATCGTCGGCAATGCTACCGAGATATGCGAAGGCGCTCATTTAGGCGAAGGTGTCGTCGTAAGCGATCACTGCAGGATAGGCCGGAACAGCTCCGTCCGTGCCAACGTGAAGGTATGGCCCCACAAGGAGGTCGACGATGAAGCGACCCTGGCATCGAGCCTCATATGGGGACAGAAGTGGAGCAAGAACATATTTTCAACCTACGGCGTCACCGGGCTTGCCAACGTCGAGCTCAGCCCTGAGTTCGCCGCAAAGCTCGGGGCGGCCTACGGCGCCTCGCTCAAGAAGGGTTCGGTCGTGTCGACCAGCAGGGACGCCCACAAGACGTCGCGCATGATAAACAGGGCGATAATGACCGGCATACTTTCTACCGGCGTCAATGTCCACGACTACGGCGTAACCCCCATGCCGGTCGTAAGGTTTCTTGCAAGGGGCGGAAGCGAGATAGGCGGGGTGCACACCAGGCGCTCGCCTTTTGATACACAACTGCTCGACATGAAGTTTTTCGACAACTCGGGGCTTGACCTTCATCCCGGTATGGAGAAGACCATCGAAAAACTCTTCTTCCGGGAGGACTTCAGAAGGGCCACCCTCGAGGACACGGGCGAGCTGGCCTTCCCGGTTCATGCCTTCGAGGCGTACCACGACGGCTTCGTAGCGGCCATAGACACTGATGCGATACAGAAGGCGCACTTCAAGGTGGTGCTGGATTACTCCTTCGGGAGCTCGTCACGTATCTTTCCTTCGATACTCGGACGCCTGAAGTGTGACGTGATCGCCCTGAATGCGAATATAGACGGCACCAGGACCACGGTGACGGCCGCGGAGTTCCAGAGATCCCTCGATCAGCTCTCGACCATCGTGCGCTCCTTGAAGGCTGATGCGGGTTTCCTCCTCGATGCAGGCGGAGAGAAGGTGTTCCTTGTCGATGACACCGGCGGGATAATAGACGGACAGACCGCCCTCAACCTGGTTACATTGCTTACCCTCAAGACCGGCAAGAGGGAGAAGAAGAAAGGCACCATAGCCGTGCCTGTAACGGCGTCGAGGGCCATAGAGCGTATGGCCAAGGCCTATGGTTTCAAGACCACGAGGACAAAGACCTCTTCAAGGGGGCTAATGGAGGCGGCGACCGGCAAGGATGTCCTCTTCGTGGGCGAGGATACGGGCGGATTCATATTCCCCGGATTCCAGCCGGTGTATGACGGCATGTACGCCATCGTAAAGATACTGGAGATGCTCGCGAAGGAGGCTACACCCATGCACGGACTTTTGAGGGAGATCCCTCCCAGCATAATGATAAAGGAGCTCGTGCCGTGCCCGTGGGAACAGAAGGGCATGATAATGAGGCGGCTCGCGGAAGACTCGAGAGGCAAGAAAACGACCCTCATAGACGGCATAAAGATAAACTTCGGCAGGGACTGGATCATAGCCTATCCCAGCCAGACGCGCTCGTACTTCCACATAGTGGCCGAGGCCTCCACAGAAGACAAGGCGAAGAAGCTCGCCGCGAGGTATGTGGATAAGATCAAGGGCTGGCAGCGTGAGGGTACGGCCGGTTGAAGGCTGACGGACGGCGCCTTTGGCGGTGAAGTATGCGTTGAGCGGTACGCGTCGGAGCCTCTTGCCGGAAAGGGGCTCGACGGTCGATACGTAGCGGAACATCAGGTGGCGAGTCCGCTTACACCCCGCCGTGTCTTTAAATCCTTGATATGCAAAGGAGATACTGTGATAATGGTCGACTCCGAATACTACGATTTTGACAGGTGCGGGATCAAGAAGCTCGTGGTCGGTCCGCTCGACGTCAACTGTTACATCCTCTGGGACAGGAAGAGCAGGGAGGCCGTCATCATCGACCCCGGAGGGGATGCTTCCGACATCGAGCAGGAGGTGGAGGACGAGGGGCTTGAGGTAAGATACATAATAAACACCCACGGCCACTTCGACCATGTCGGCGCGGACGCCGAACTCGGCAGTGCGCTCGATGCGGATATCGCGATCCACAGACTCGATCTTCCCCTGCTCGAGAACGTCACATCCCAGGGCAGTCTGTTCGGCCTTGAGGTCTCCCCGCAACCCACGCCCTCGGTATTGCTCGAGGATGGAATGGAGCTCAAGGTCGACGGTATGGTGATCGAGGTCATCCATACCCCAGGGCATACGCAGGGAGGGGTGTCGCTTTACGTCAAGGACGAGGAGATCCTGTTCACCGGTGACACGCTCTTTGCCGGGAGCATCGGCAGAACTGACCTGCCCGGAGGATGCTACGAGACCCTCCTTGATTCGCTCAAGGAGAAGATACTGCCCCTGGGCGACGATGTGCGGGTATTTCCCGGACACGGTCCCATAACGACCATCTCTGAGGAGAAGTTTGCCAACCCCTTTGTACGGGAGGTCCTGTAAGGCTGTATGCTCGAAGGAAAAAATATAATACTCGGAGTGACAGGCGGTATAGCGGCGTACAAGGCGCTGGAGCTTACGAGGCTTTTAAAAAAAGAGGGCGCCTGTGTATGGCCGGTGATGACCGATGCCGCAACTAAGTTCATCGGCCCCCTGAGCCTTGCCACCCTGGCGGGCAATCCGGTGTATACGGACATCTTCACCCAGGACCGGGCCTCCATAGACCATATAGAGCTGGCCGACAGGGCCGACCTTCTTGCCGTGGTTCCGGCAACCGCCAATCTCATAGGCAAGGTGGCCTCTGGTATAGCGGACAACCTCCTTACGACCGTGATCATGGCGTCTCCGGCACCGGTGCTGATTGCCCCGGCCATGAACCATCGCATGTACGCAAACCCGGTTGTTCGGGCCAACATAGAGAAACTGGAGGAGCTTGGCTACCTGTTCGTGGGTCCTGAAAGGGGCGAGCTTGCCTGCGGCTGGGAGGGCGAGGGAAGGCTTGCTAAGATAGAGGATGTGATGGATGCCGTAAAAGCGGCCTTGAGCCCAAAGGACCTTGAAGGCGAAAAGGTCCTCGTAACCGCAGGTGCAACGCGCGAGCCCATAGATCCTGTCAGGTTCATCTCCAACGCATCGTCTGGCAAGATGGGTTACGCGTTGGCGAGGGCCGCAAGGCGCAGGGGGGCCGAGGTCGTACTCGTCTCGGGTCCGGTACACCTTGCAGACCCGCCGGGTGTGACGGTCAAAAGGGTGGAGAGCTCGGCCGAGATGAGGGACGAGGTCCTTATTCACTATCCACAATCGACCGTTGTCATGATGGCCGCCGCTGTATCCGACTTCAGGCCTGTCTTGAGACGTACCGGGAAGATAAAAAAGGGCACCGAACCCCTTGCGCTCGAACTCGAGAGAACCCCAGACATACTCATGGAGATGGGACGTAACAAGGACGAGAGGTTCCTCGTTGGTTTTGCACTCGAAACAGAGGACCTCGTCGGTAACGCCACGGAGAAGCTCAGGGAAAAGAACCTCGATATCATTGTGGCCAACGGACCAGAGGCCATTGACTCCGATACAAGCCGGGTTACGCTCATAGACCGTGGTGGCGGAGTGGAGAACCTCTCCCCCATGGATAAGGAAGAGATAGCCGAAAGGCTGCTTGACAAGGTGGTTTCCATGAAGAAGGCGGGCTAAAGGCCGCTAAGCGGTCAAGTCGGTTGCGAGAACCCCTTGAGTGATCTTTCCAGGAGCTCCTCCCAGTTCTTTCCCTGCCTTTTTACGGCCTTGAGCTTCTTTCGAGTTGTCTTTGCATGCTGAAGGTTCTTTCTTCCCACCGGGTCCTTCTTCAGGCAGTCGGCTTGGCGTCCCCTTGAAAGGACATCCTTTGCCGCATCCAGAGAAAGCTTGAAGAACCTGTCCTTGTCCTTCTTGTGGAGGACCCACTTCGAGGAGGATGAGAGCAGGTTTATCATCCTGTGCCAATGCTCTATCCTGTGCAGGTTCAGAAAGCTCGAGAATATGGTCTTGCTCGTCCTGAATGACAGAGGGGTGCCCTCGAGTACCGAGCTTAGAAGCCTGTCGTTGTCCTGGTGAACGCTCTTGGCTATCTTGTCCGGTATCTTCCACACACGTTTGTCGGCAAGGGCGTCGAACCTCATCTCCCAGTATATGTGCCTCATTATGCGTGCAGAGAAGGAACGCACCATCATCTCGGGGATGAAGTGGTTATGCGCGACGGTGTCGGCTGCAAGGTGGCTCAGGTAGCCGTATGCAAACGCCTTCTGGGAGTCCGACTCGGCCCTTCTCAACAGCTTGAATCCGAAGCTCCAGTTATGGCAGTGCTTGAGTTCATCGACGAGGTTCTTTCCCACCACTATGTCGGCGCTGATGTTGCCGTAGAGAAAGTCGTAGGAGAACTTCTCTATGAGGGGCACCACACCCGGGGCAATGGAGTTGAGATCACGCAGTATGTTTATCCCTACTTCAAGGTGTGTAGCCGGTCCCCATGCATTTGCATCTTGCGGTATCAGAAGAAATATTGTAAAAGATAGGATGGCTGCAGGAAGTGCAATGACCATAATAACTTATGATAGCTCAAGGTATGTTTGTTGTAAAGACAAAACCTGTGGATACGTACGGCGAGGTCCTTGAATCAGCCATAAAGTGGCTCGAGTACCTCGGGGAGACCGGGGTTGCGGACCTGCCCCTGCCCCCGACGGGGGAGGTGAGAACATTAAGACGGCTCAGAGAGAGGATAGCCCTCTGCAGGAGGTGCTCTCTCGGAGGCGAACGCTCCAACCCTGTAGCCGGGGCAGGCGGCCCTAACGCGAGGTTGGTCTTTATCTGCGGCACGCCAGCGGCCGGGGAGGAGGGTGCGCTGCTTGAAAGGCTGATAAGGGCCATGGGGCTTGAATGGTCCGACGCATATATTACGAGTATCGTAAGGTGCAGGCCGCATGACGGCAGATCCGTCGGTCCCGAGGAGGTGAGGCGATGCCTCGGCTACCTCGAAGAGGAGATCGACGTGATCTCGCCGGTTGTTGTCGTTGCGCTGGGAGACGAGGCGGCCGAAGCTCTCCTCGGGCGGCGTGCCGGTGTAACGCTCAGGGGAAGGTTCCACCCGTACAGATCCACCCTGCTACTGGCCACCCACGACCCGGTTGCGCTTCTTAAGAAACCGGCCCTCAAGAGGGAGACATGGGAGGACATGAAAAGGGTAATGGAGCTTCTTTCCGGAGAGACCGGCGGGTGACCCGTGATCGAACCCTGCGTTCAACCCCTGTCCTTGACTTGACGGCCTTGTTGCAACACCTGAAAAGGGTGGTATGCTTGCAAGGTATGAAGCACCTATCCAGGATACCGTACGCACCGGCGATCTTATTTTTCTTTCTCGTCCTTTCATCCGTGACGGGCCGCTCTGTTGCAGATGAAAAAGGTCCTCTTCAGCCAAACACACCGCCTCCAATCCACTACATTGTCGTTGAGGGTATCATAAACCCGGTGGTCTCCGAGTTCATCGCCAAGGGCCTCGATGATGCCCAGGCCGGGGGTGCAGGAGTCGTGGTGCTCCAGCTCGATACGCCCGGGGGGCTCGATCTTTCGATGAGGGATATCATAAAGGCCATCTTCGCAAGCGAGGTCCCGGTGGTGGTGTACGTGGCCCCTGCAGGGGGCAGGGCCGCTTCAGCAGGGGTCTTCATAACCTATGCGGCACACATCGCGGCCATGGCCCCCGGGACCAACATAGGCTCGGCACACCCGGTGGCCATTGGTGGAGGGAAGCTCGACGAGACCATGGTGAAGAAGGTGGAGAACGACGCCGTGGCCTATATCCGGAGCATAGCCAAAAAGAGAAAGAGGAACGCCGAATGGGCAGAAAAGGCCGTGCGGGAGAGCGTGAACATAACCGCCGGAGAGGCGCTCGAACTCAAGGTCATAGATATCATTGCGGACAGCAGGACGGAGCTCTTCAAGACGCTGGACGGAAGAAGGGTCGAGACCGTGAGGGGCGTGCGCGTGATCAGGACCGAGGGGGCTGTGGTGGTTGACGTAGAGATGAACCTGAGGTCCAGGATCCTCAGGGCCATAAGCAACCCCAATGTCGCCTACATCCTGATGATGATAGGGCTCATGGGCATATACTTCGAGCTCTCCAATCCCGGCGTGATACTTCCCGGCGTCCTGGGTGCGATATGCCTGGTGCTGGCCTTCTACTCCTTCCAGGCACTGCCGGTGAATTATGCAGGACTCATACTCATAGGGCTTTCCCTCGTCTTTTTCTTTGCCGAGACCCAGGTCGTAAGCTTCGGGCTTCTGACCATGGCCGGCGTGGTCTCGCTCGTTCTGGGTTCCCTCATGCTCTTCAAATCCCCCTTGCCCTTCATGAGGCTCTCGATCTGGGTGCTCCTGCCCACGGTCATACTGATGACGCTGTTTGTGCTCGGGACGACGTACCTGGCCGTCACGGTGCATCGAAGAAGGCCGGTGAGCGGGGTCGATGCCATGGTTGGGGAGGAGGGCACGGTGGTGGAGGATATCGGCGGTGGAGAGCGAAACGGGAAGGTCTTTGTAGCCGGCGAGTACTGGGATGCATCGAGTGACGCTCCTGTGGAGCGCGGTGCCATGGTTAAGGTTGTCGGGGTGGATGGGATGGTCTTGAAAGTCATAAGGAAATGAGCTAATAAGGTAAGGTAATTATCCACCTCTAACCAAGGAGGGTCGCCATGTTCGATGGGTCCGGGATGGGAATCATCTTCGTCGCCATAGTTGTAATAATGTTTTTGTGGAGCGCCATAAAGATCCTCCCGGAGTATGAACGGGGGGTTGTGTTCTTCCTCGGGAGGTTTCAGTCCGTCAAGGGGCCCGGACTCATATTTATAATCCCTGGCATACAGAAGATGGTGAGGGTCAGCTTGAGGACCGTGACCCTTGATGTGCCCCCGCAGGAGGTCATCACCAGGGACAACGTCTCGGTAAGGGTCAACGCGGTAGTCTACTTCAGGGTCATGGCCGCGGACAAGGCGGTGATTTCGGTGGAGAACTACCTCTATGCCACGAGCCAGCTGGCCCAGACGACGTTGAGGAGTGTCTGCGGGCAGGAGGATCTCGATGAGCTTCTTTCGTCGAGGGAGAAGATAAATATAAGGATAGCTGAGATACTCGATCGCCAGACAGACCCCTGGGGCGTGAAGGTGACGCTCGTGGAGATCAAGGGCATAGATCTGCCCGAGGAGATGAAGAGGGCCATGGCCAAGCAGGCGGAAGCCGAGAGGGAGAAGAGGGCCAAGATGATACACGCACAGGGTGAGTTCAACGCCGCGCAGAAGATACTGGACGCCGCCACCTTGCTGAGCCAGAACCCGGTCTCATTGCAGTTGAGGTACCTGCAGACGCTCACGGAGATCGCGGCCGAGAAGAACTCGACGACCATCTTCCCCATTCCGCTGGATCTGATCAAGCCCTTCATGGAGAGGATCGTAAGAGAGGAGGGGAAGGAGAAGGAGAGGTCCAGCTGAGGAGGCATTGAACGCTGCTTCTTCGGTGTAGTCGATGTCATTGTGAACCGCCGAAGGCGGCTTGGTGATATCGAGAAGTTTCGCGACTCAAAGGGAATGCATCGTCTCGGGCCCCGCAGCAAGGCCTTCCTTGTAAAGTAAAGAGATTTTGATCTCGCTGTGAAAATGCATGGCGGGCGCTGCCTGCCGTCCCGGGACAGGCAGGCATTCTTCGCAGCTTGCTGCGGGATTGGCGAGTGGATATAAAACAAACTTCCTTACATTTGAAGATTCCCCTGAGCCCGCTAGAGGGAGCTTCAAGCTCCAAGTTGGCGTCTAAAGGGGGCGGGTAGATGATAGCCATGGAAAACCCTAACGCAGGCCACAGAAAGAGGCTTAGAGAGAGGTTCAAGAAGACGCGCCTTGAGGGGTTCCACGACTACGAGATAGTCGAGCTCCTCCTTGCCTATGCCATTCCCAGGAGGGACGTGAAGCCGCTCGCAAAGACACTCATCAGCAGGTTCAAGGGGCTCAGGGGTGTGCTTGATGCATCGGTCGAGGAGCTTGTGTCCGTAAAAGGAATGGGGGAGAACGCCGCGGTCCTTGTCGGGCTTGTAAAGGAGATGGCCGGTGAGTATCTCAAGGAAAAGGTCATGAAGCGGGACGTGATACGCTCGGCCGGGGATGTGCTCAACTACCTCAACGTGGCCCTTTCCGGCGAGAAGGTCGAGAAGTTCCTGGCCATCTACCTTAATTCAAAGAACGAGGTCCTCGGTATAGAGACGCTCCATGAGGGTACGATAAACCAGACCTTCGTCTACCCGAGAAAGATCATCGAGCGCGCCTTCAGCCACAACGCACGGGCCATAATACTCGTTCACAACCACCCCAGCGGTGATCCCACACCATCGACGGCCGACCGCAGGCTGACCGAAGAGCTCTTGGCCGCGGCCAGGGCACTGGATATCATAGTCCACGATCACATAATAATCGGCAAGAACTCCCACGTAAGCGGCAGGGAGCTTGGCTGGCTGGGCGAGGGGAGCCGGATTTGAATGGGCACAGCGGATGTCTTTCACCGTAGCGATGACTGGAGCCTCAAAATGCACGGCGGCGCTAACACCGATGCAAGCGGCTTTCAGACAGTACGCGTTCCGTCCGGAGGCATGGGGGCAGGCGTACGTCCTGTATGATTAGGTGAAGATCGGGAGGTTCTGTCCTTACAGTCCCATCAGCTTCCTTCCGATCGTCGAGTTGGTGGATATCATCGACGCCTCGTTGCACTTCGGGCACTGCCTGTAGGTCCTTGTTGCGCGCCAGACGGTATAGACTAGTCCTGGAAGGCCCAGGGCCAGCCAGAGTGTCACCTCCAGGATGCGTCCACCCTTTGAGACGCCGGGCCTTCCCACGTACCCGCAGATTGTGCAGACGTATTGTTTTGCCATTGGTCCCCCTGTTTTGAAGGCCGTTCGTGGTGTCCAGATGCGTTACGAGCGCATATAACGCAAATTTCTTTGCATTTGAAGAGCTCCCCAGAGCCCGCTGAGGAAGTTTTAGACATTATAGCGCATTTTACCCCGGGGGGCGACCTGCAATGCCGTTATCCTCCGGCACGCGGCCACGGTGCGGATGGAGGCGGTACAGTTGAGGGCTTACTGCGGCTCGCTGCAGGGGCGTCGATATGACTTGATAAATCCGGTCCTTCTGTGGTAGTCTGTTTTGTAGGACAATATCTTCCGCTGAAATCGATACTCGCCGGATCCTCTGATCCGAAATAAACCATGAAATCATTGAGGTCAACAGGACTGACGGCCTTTGTTGCAGCAGTTATTTTGCTGCTCAACGCCTGCGCCGCCACAAAAGCGGCCAAACGGGCCCCGCTGACGGCTGAAGAGCTTTTTCAGAAGGGGATGTCGTCGTACCATAGCGCCATCTACGAAGATGCAGAGGAGACCTTCAAAAGGATCATGGAGGACTATCCTCTCAGTCCTCAGGCGGTGGAGGCCCAGCTCATCATAGCGGACCTGTATTACACGACCCAGAGATATGAGGATGCCGGGGCCTATTACACGACCTTCTATACCTTCCATCCGACCCATCCAAAGGCATCCTACGCGCTGTTTCAGAAAGGCATGAGTCACTTCAAGGAGGTCCTTACCATCGACAGGGACCAGACCTCCACGAGAAAGGCTCTCTTCGCCTTCCAGGACCTCGTTGCAGGCTATCCCGACAGCCCCTACACAGCCAAGGCAAGGGAGATGATCTCGTTCCTGAGAAGAAGGCTTGCCGAAAGCGAGTTCTATGTGGCCAGATTCTACTTCAAGGCCAAGAAATACAGGGGCGCGCTCATGAGGTTCAGCACCATACTCAAGGACTACCCCGACGCAGGTATCACCGATAAGGTCCTTTATTACGTGGGAGAATCTTATACACGGCTCGGCGAAGAAAAACTCGCCAAGGACGCATTTTCAACCTTGATTCAGGAGTTTCCAGGGAGCCCCTTTGTAGAGGTTGCAAAGGTTCGTTTGAACGATCTTTGAAAGACTTCCGTCCACCCGCGATCTTTCGGCAGTGCTGAAGAAGAAGGCTCGATCCTGTTCGACGCTGCATGCAGGTGCCATCTTGGTCCCATACCTAGCCTTGCGCGGCTGATTCCTTTTTCCTTGTACCGGAGGTCCTATGACAGATGACGGATGGCAGCGAAGCTATGAAGACGGCAAGAGGGCGTTCGAGAAGGGGGATTTTGCGAAGGCCCTCGAGCTGTTCAACAGGGTTCTCGATGTTAAGGACGGCTTTGCGGACGTCCACAATATGGTGGGTATTATCCATCACAGCTCCAACCGCATGGAGCAGGCTGTCGAGTCCTTCCAGAGGGCCCTGGACATCAATCCACGTTATACAGAGGCCTTGTTGAACCTTGCGGTCGCCTTGAACGAGATGGGTGAATATGACAAGGCCGACAGCGTGTACGAGCTCGCAAAGGAGGCAGGCTCAGGAGAGCCGGGCACCTACCTCGATCCCTTTGTAAAGGGAAAGCTCGCCAACATGCACGCCGAGCTGGGAGCGATCTACAAAAGCCTTGGCATCAACGAGGAGGCCGTGCATGAATACAGGAAGGCCCTTTCGCTGAGGCCGGACTTCGTGGACATCAAGACACAGCTCGGGGTTGTGTTCAGGGACATGAAGGACTACAGCAGGGCAGCGAAGCTGCTGGAAGAGGCGGCAAACATCAATCCGCGTTACACCCCTGCAAGGATCCAACTGGGTCTCACCTATTACCTCATGGGTGAGAAGGAAAGGGCCAAGGCCGAGTGGCTCAAGGTGCTGCACGAAGACCCCGACCACAGACTCGCCAACATGTATCTCAACCTCCTGAAGGAACGTCAGTAGTAATCTCCCCCAAAATTCTCGGTTGCGCTTTTATGACACGGTCCAGCAGTGTTGCTGCTTGTAGAAGCAACATTTGGTTGAATTGTTCTGTTGGGCTTCAAAAAACACTTGACAACGCTTTGTGTGTTTTGTATGTATGGTTTGATTTGATCTTACAGTAAGTTGAAAGGCTGTGGATAGGCAGATAGATGATGGATGAGTATTAAGATAAGCTGAATATTTGGAGGATTATTATGTTTAAAAAGGGTTGCATTAAATCTTCCGTCTTGATTGCTGTTTTTTTATTTGTTTTTGTTGGATGTGGAACCACCCGGCATTATATTTTTGAGAGCAAACCACAAGGGGCCGAAGTGGCAATCGATGAAACCAACAAAGGCAAAACACCCTTCGAAGTACTTCTGCAGTTCGAATCGGAAAAAAAATCGTATGAAATTAAGGTGGACAAAGATGGGTATTCCCCAAAGAGTTTTCTTTTGACTAAAGAGTACAATGGTGAGTTCCGGGTAAAAGGTGACGATGAAAAGATTTTGTTAAGGATTCCTCTGGATCCTATAACAAAAGCATTGGTGGTCGAGTCAGACCCAAGTAACGCAAAAATATTGGTAAACAATGTTTATGTGGATAAGACTCCAGCGAAAGTTTGGCTTACCTTCGGTGATAGAAGCGAAAATATTATAAAAATTTCAAAACTCGGATACAAGGATTCAGTTAAACGTATCAAGCCGGATTACAGGCTGGAAAGCTTATTTGTGAAACTCGAAGAGAAACCCACCCGTAAGATGGCATACATCATGAGCGATATCGAAGATAGCAAAATAAAGTTCAAGTTGACCTATGAGGAGGCATACAAAGACACCATTGAGAAATCTCCAAATGCCCTGCAAGTAAATAGGGTGATGCAGACCGAGGACATCAATGTTTTAGTAGGAAGAATCGATGCCTATCGGGACTATCTTGTATTTGCCAAGATATTTCCTAAGCACCAGGTCAATACAGATGACTATATACTAAGTATCGAGAGTCTCGTCAGGACATTGAAGGCTCTACAAACGATATATAACTTTTCAGGAATGAAGTTGAAGCCGAGTGATGTGGCCGATTTGACCGAATTAACCAGTGGAATCCTGAACGATGACTCATTAAGTAAGGTCTTGCCTGAGAAAATTTCCTCCCACATGTTAAGTATTGTTGCCGAGATAAAGGCGGAAAAAAGCCCGGATAACTATCTTGACCACCTCGCTGAATTGATAAGATTCATTTCCGAAAAACTCAACAAACTTACTATGTTTGAGAGCAGTGAATTTTATTCAGAGATTTGGGCTGTGAATCTTAGGGAAAATTTTAAAAAGACAAAAATAACATTTACAGACGGCAAATGGATAGACAATGCCCCTAGTATGTTTGGTACAAAGATATACTTTGCTTCGAACAGAAATTCAAACATCTTTGATATATGGCGCGTAGATATAGGTGGAGGCAGGGGAATAACTAAGATAACCAATTCTCCTTATTCCCAGGATATGTTGCCGAGCATTAATGAGGATGGCACGATGCTAAGTTATTCCTCGCTCCCCTTAGGGGCAAAGGATCATCAAATATGGACAATAAATTCAGATGGCACTCTTCCGTCCCAGTTGAAGACCGGTGAGCCTCATTCGATATGCTCCAGCAGTATAGCGTTAGTGTCTAAAAGGAAACAAAACAATAAGAGTCAAATTTGGCTGATTAATACAGATGGTTCACAGGAGACGCTTCTCAGCCTCAACACAAAAGTAAACGAAATGGAACCGAGCTTCTCCCCCGACTGCAAGTGGCTTGTGTTTACATCGGATGAAAGCGGTAATAAGGATATATGGATGATGAGTGTGGATGGTTCAAGTAGAACTCAATTGACTACTAATCCTTCCACTGATATTCATCCGGTCTGGGGTGAAGATGGCTATGTGTATTTTGTTTCTAACAGGGGTTTATTATGGGGGGTATGGCGACTGAAACCCAAAATTATAAAAGTTGAGGGATTAGAGGAAGGTTCTTATGCCGATCCGTATAATATGCCGCGCTAAATGGAGAGGCCAGCAGAAATGCTTTGCATCGCAAGGGCTTAGGTCATCTTTGCGGAGTATCTGAAGGCATCTTATGCGGACAGAAAGTGAGAAACCCGCGTCTTATGCGGGTCCAGCTAATTATTGTTAGGTGGCGCTTGCGGACCTCCCTAAGGGTGTGAGCGGTTAGCCTCGAGAAGGCGACCCCCTCAGAGTAGTGAGGCAGCGATGGCGGAAGACGACGTGAAACCGAAGCTGGGCCGGTTCGACCCCCTCGCCACTGATTTGCATGTGGCCGGAGCGGGGTATCTCCGCCTTGGGCTCGACCACATGCACAAGCACGCGTGGGCTCAAGGGTCTTGGATTCAGCCAGCCCTGGCCAACATGGCCATCGGCGTTGAACTCATGTGCAAGTCGTTTCTTGCCTCCGAGAATCCCCTCCTCATCTTCGACCGAGTGCGGCCGGAGATTGCCTGGGCCGTTCATCGCCCCGACTTTGGGCTTCGCGATGTACCTTACGAGCGCATCCATACCATGATGGACGCTGGCGGAAACCGGACCATCGGTCTTTCGGAATGCATCGATTTCCTTCAAGCACGATTCCCAGATTGTGTGGCAGAACTCGGGGAATGGGGGCGCCGCTTGGCTGGTTGGAGAGCTGTATGCGTGCACTTCGTACTCCCCGATGTCGAAACACGAGCCGTCCAGCGAGTTGCCTATGCAGCCCTCTCGGTGGCCGCGTTTCTTAGCGAGCGGCGAGATGGCGTCCTTCTACGCTTCACACCCTCTGAGGCCGACAGACAGTTCTTGGCGAGATTCAGCAGAGAGAAGGCCCAGGACTTGGACAACCGCATTGAGGCGGCCAAGAAGAGGGTCAAGGACATGATCGGGAGGGTCATGATCGGCTTGTCGGCCTACGACGGCAGGGAACTCACGTGTGAAGTCTGCGGCAACGACGGAATAGCATTCGGCGAACGGTCCGTAGTGGATGGACACGAGATGCTGTTCCTCAGCGAATTCAGCTGCGATGAATGCGGTTTGCAACTCTACGACGTCGAGGAGATGCAGCAGTGCGGCTTTGAAACCGTGCATGAGGTTGGACCGTATGAGCCGGACTGCGACTAGAGAGGCACAGCGGCGCCACCTAACAACGGCATGCAGCGGACGGCGCTGTGCGCTGCCGCTGATGCTAAGCGTTCGAGCCACATACAATGATTGAAGAAAAGAGCATACCTGAAAAAATGGGGATACCCAATTACGAATTCAGATTGGTTTTCGGGGGGACTACGGTTGATTACGATTTGGACAAGGAAGACACCAATCGAAAAAAACATGGATATTCATTGTTAAGCGCAGTGCATCTACTTGAAAGATTATTGTTGCAAATTGAAAGTGCGATACCTTACGCAGTAAGTGATGCATTCATAGAAAAAGGCAAAGACGGTAGAGAAGAGGTTCGACACATGCACATGAGTGTTGATGATAGTGGCAAGGTGGTCCTGATGGTAACCACTATGCGCCCTAATGAAACGGTTAGGGTCATCTCTTTTCGACGGGCCAGTGAGCAAGAGCGTATGAAATTCAAGGAACTCACTGGATATATTGAGCCGTAGGCTCGAACAACCGCATTAACTCGGACTGGCAATTCCGCTACGCTCCATTGCCAGCCGGTTATGCGGAACGTTATGCCGTATGAATGGAGATGATTGAAATAAATATGAAAGGCTAACGCAATATAGACTTGTGAGTGTATCGTAAAAATAAGATAAAGGACAAGCATCTCAGCTTTTCACCAAGAGCGTTAGAGCCAATGTGGACTCACCTTGAAATTGATAAGGCAACAATTGAGAACATTTTTAAGCCACTACATGACAAGGCCAAAGAATATGAGCGCCCTTGGTCGATTGTCGAGCTATTGTTATCAGAAAATGATATAGAATGGCTTAGAGCTTGGTTGCGGTGCTTAACACCAAATAACACACAGAACTGGGTAAAGTCTGTAATGCTCACCAAGCTTGATGATGAGGGATTTGTATCATATCGCCAAATGTTCGGCTCTATACTTATTTGTGCAGCAGCAGAAGTCTGCCGTGAAGAGAGCAGAGAAGATTCTGTTTGGCCAACGATACGAAGGATATTGGCAGACGCCCCTGAACTTCAAGGTGAGTTGTTTCTTTCGAATGGGCAACCGTCTCCTTTAACAAAGGATGTCATAACTGATGCCGTTCGCGCTCTTAATCTAAGACATGCGATGGACATTGAGGGAACGCAACAATGGTTCACCACGATCAAACTTCAATTTGGCTTCACATATCGCGGCGCAAAGAACAGACTCGCTGAATGGTTGGTCAATCTTGGACGCCCTCACGCAGTCCAATACCTTATTGGTGATTCTGATTGTCCTGAACTGACATCAAAGTCGTTTCAAGCGCTTTGGAGTGCACTGACGCAATACAGACGTGGCCTTATTACAGAATCAGAGATTCGGAGGTCACTGGAAGGCAATCCATGGGTCAAGGCACATTGGATCGATGACTTACAGAAAGAAGCAAAAGCAAGAATCTCAACCCTAGGCATTAGGGATTGGCACTCAGGAGAGACCGAGACACCCTATAAGGATACTTCGGACGAGGAATTCTGTCCCGTGAGGGATATTGCGCTTGAGTGGCCTCATGGCGAACCACCGAGACTTAGGTTTGATATGGATAAGCAGGCCATCGAAGACGAAGTTCGTGAAACGGATATTGGTGAATTGGATTTTTATATCGATGGTAGGAAACTTTGCCGCTGGCTTCGACAGGGAGATGGGTCTTGGTCAGGCCCGGAGAGGATCTTTGCAGAACCGGACAGCTCCAAACAACAACCGAACCTAAATCCGATAGCTCTGACACTGCGGTCTGGAACAGGAGACCCTTTGGTGGAGTGGGATTTCGCCGATTCTGGTCTTTCAGAGGAAGTCTTGGTGTTCGACTTGGATAGAGAGAAAATTCTCAATGGAAATTCTCAACGACTTGAGCCAAATCGACATTATGCAATCATATGTGATCGTAACTGTGAGATACACGGCTGCGAATCGGTCGAGACATTCGGTCGCAATAACATTCGTAGAAAGGTAGTACGCTTGCCTTCTCCTCTGAATCAAAATCTTTGTGTAGCCTATGAAGATTTTGTTCTGTGGCAACCAGTACGAGAAGAAAGGGAGCAACGTCCACACTTCTCGCTCACACTTTTAACGCCGACAACAGACATTCTTTCATTGAACGATCGATCCAAACTACTCTTGACTGGCCTACCAGAAGATGCCGAAGCTGTTAGGTTACTGATTCACACCAAAACGTATGAGCTTGAGCGGCACGGTGAGGGATGGCTTACTTTAAAAGACATCACAGTAACTCCGGAATTGGCTGCTCGACAACGAAGGGTGCGAGTTCGCTTTTCATCGGGAAATAGAGCACACATGCAGGAACCACGGCTTGCCTTTTCTTTGCTTGGTACTGCCTATCGCCACAAGCAAGACGACAATGCGACAATATTTTTTGAGGTCCTGAAACAAGGTAAGCACCTGAACAGATCAGAAGGGATGACCAATCTCAAAATCTGGACACCTGCACAGGAGAAGAGAACCGTCGCATTAGAAGGTACCTGCCAAGTAGGCCCCTTACGACATCAAAAGGTCAGACTAAGGGACTTCCCTGGACATGGCGGCCAGCTTCATGTTGTTAGTGAGGGACAACGGTACAATTTGGGTATCACATGTGTCGACTCAGGATGTGTTCGAAACTTTGTGCCTTCTATGCTAGGCTGTGATGCACAGATGTTTCTACTTGCAGATAAGAATCCTGCTGAGGTAGCGGATGACGGTTATTCACTGTATATGTGGTTCGTTGGTCAGAACCATAAAGCGAAGTTCAAAAGAATTCCAGTCAACAGCATACTGCCAACATCGACAAATCGTGTATGGAAAATCCGGGAGGCGTGCAGCCCAATGGCTATCGCATTAACTTGGAAAGGTTGTTGGCTGGGGGCATGGTGGAGTTGTGAACTTGTTCGTGACTACATCAATCAGCGAGTGGATTTGCCGGAGCACGATTTCGCAATCTTAAAATGGCTGCGCGTGCCGGTCTTACATTCAAGCTTGTCTCCCACCTTAAAGAAGGCGGTTTTATACGCCCCCTGTCGTTTCATAAAAACATGGCTGCAGGACATTGGACTTCCCAATGGTATAAGGCCACATGACCATATCGGAGGGCTTGATTCGGTGGTGCGCCATTTTCTGTGGAACGATTTTCCTATTGCGCACTCGAAAGAGGCGGTTGCTTTGGTGACGCAATGGAATAGCAAAGTGAACCCAGAAAAGTATGACGTCAGTCACTTGGTGAGTCTTTCGGACATTTCACCCGCTCTGTTATGGAAAGGGATGGAACATCACCTGAAACAAACCCCCGAGACTACTATTCAACTGATATACGCCTTTACCCGGGAACAAGTCGGTCTTTTGTCAAATGCCAGCGAACATCAAATGCGTATTCGCTTGCAAGGATTAGAGAAGCGTGTATTGCAGGGTACCGGCATCGATGAGGAAAGGCTAAAGGCAGTTGTGTGGGAACGTATCCGTGGACTTCAAGAGAAGCGATGGCGCCCACTGGAGCAACATTGCGCTGATCTCCTCAAGTTGGGTCAGACTCACTCGGGTCGAAGGTATATATCGGCAAGTATTGGCTTGCACTGGCTCAAATTGAGTCGCAGATAGGAGAATATTGGCATGGGACAAGTTGACGCACTAAGGATGGTTGAGCACGTCCGCACGAGGCTTGTTGATCTCGCCGTGGCGGAGAATTATGTACGTGACAGAAACCTTTCTGACGCTGCTCGAAAAGTTTGGGAAGGGCCAGGTAGTGAAGGCGGGTTGGTTAGCGAATTGTGGGTGGAGGGTGCTTTTCCTGGAAAACAAAGTGAAGATACGTTGTCATCACTTAGTAAAGCAGGATTATTTCCAAATGACCTGCAAATTTATTTAGATGAGTATGACGCTTTTCCCGGAGATCGAAAATTATATAACCACCAGGCTGACGCAATTCGTATAGCCACGTCAAATAAATCCCTTAAACCAGCCATGGTGATTACTGCAGGTACTGGCCTTGGTAAGACTGAAGCCTTCCTGTTGCCAATGCTATCTGATTTATGGACAGCTCCTCAGAGGCATGTAGATGGAGGGATGAGATGTTTAATACTTTATCCTATGAATGCCTTGGTAGTGGATCAAGTAGAACGAATTTACCAATGGCTACAGGATCAGCAGCGACTCACCGTATTTCATTTTACCAGCGAAACGCCCGAAAATGCCCGACAGGCTAATAAGTATGGTGAGCCTAATTGGAAACCCTGTAGGGTGCGTACACGACAGGAAGCACGTGGTTTTGAAACACATGATGGAAAGGAGATCAAAGGAGAGCCTTTTGGATATGTTCCTGATATTGTTATCACAAATTATTCAATGCTTGAATATATGCTTTGCCGCCCACAAGATTCCCGCTTTTTTGGTCCTGATCTTCGGTGTATTATTCTTGATGAAGCCCATCTTTATAGCGGTGCTTTGGCTGCAGAGATTATGATGCTGTTGAGGCGCTTGCGAGAGCGATGCGGAGTTGCGTCGCATGAAATCCTCCACATTGCCACATCAGCCACCTTAGGAGGAGATGATGAGGATTTGCGAGCCTTTGCCTCCTCGCTTTTTTCTACCGATGAATCGAAAACACATGTCATTCGTGGGCGCCGTGCTGAACAAGAACTCGGAGACATTGAGTCTCCACCGGCCAAACCGGTCATGGCAGATGGGGTTGCAAAGTATGCTACCTTTGATTTTTCGACATTGACGCCGGAAGACGAACTAATCGAAGCGGACAGAGAGCAAGTGGTCGAGTTAAGCAAAGCCGTATCACTACTTGTTTCGGATGCTACAATACGCCTTGCACAAAACGAGTATCCAGGAACCCCGGCACGCTTCCTATTCCAATGTTTGCGTGAAGCACCTCTTGTAAGAAAGATAGCAGATATACTGGCCAGTGAGAAGGGCAATGTGCTCAGCTTGAGCGATCTGACAAGTAGACTTTTCGATGGTAGAAATGGAATGGATGAGCGTAATGCAACAATTGCTATACTTCGTCTTTCCGCAGCCGCACGGATGCGTGCGGCTGACCTACCACTCGTTCCTCATCGTTTGCATTTTCTGGTTCGTGCCCCAGAGGGTCTCTCGGTTTGTTTAAATCCCCGATGCTCTGGATTGGATGTATTCAGAATTCAATCTATCGGATGTGTGCAGCCTCTTGGGGACCGCTGCCGGTACTGTGAGCATATTCTGTTCCCAATCCATCGATGTGACAACTGCGGTGAGTGGGCTCTTGCTGCGCATGAGAATCAAGAAACATCCTGCTTGGAACCGGGATACTCGATAGCATCAAGAACCTTCTACTTGCTTACAAAACCTCCCAAACTTAGGGAAGCGGAGACAGTAGTAAATGTGGAAGTGGACACGCTTTCGGGAGAAAAGAAGGGCGCAGGCCGTGGCGGTGTTTCTTTGTGGACAGCTCCTTTTGTGAAATCCGAAAAAAGTGAAAACGGAAAGTCGCAACGATGCCCGACTTGTGAATCTTCTTGGACTCCGTCGCGTGAAGAAGATAGACCAGAGTGGAGACAAACATGCCATAGGCTGGTCGGTGGCCGACCCTTCGCCTTGTCCGTCACCGCGGAAACGGTGCTTCATGATCTCCCACCTTACCGTGGCACTTCTCAGCATTGGAAGCCCGGCGGAGGACGTCGCCTTCTTTCATTCAGCGATTCGCGTGCATCGGCCGCTCGTCTTGGTCCACTTTTGACCCAGCAACACGAGATGCAAGTAGTCCGTGCCGCCATAGCACGTTGCGTTCAGGACCTAACTCCGATGAGAACAGCTGATTATCTTGCAGGCGAAGTCGATAGGTTGGAGAAACAACTTTCTCAGGCGGGTCTTGATCCCGGCCTAAAACGGCATTTGGAGTCAGAACTACAAGATAAACGCACTAAACTAAGACAAGCCAAAGCAGGAACACCCTTTGTCGATTTCGCTAAAATAGTTGCCAGTAGAGAAGAGATTGCCCAGATACTGGATCGCGACACTGCTGAGCACCAGAAAGCCGATTCATACGGGCAATCGGACTGGAGGAAGAATGCTGAAGCGGTCGAGACACATATTGAGGGATTGATAGCAAATGAGCTTGAGCGCCCTGTGAAAAAGCGAGCATCCGTCGAATCGGTTGGACTAATTGAGATCGTTTACCCAGGGATAGAGGGTCTTGGCATACCTCCTCTATTGGAGGAAAAACTACCACCGAACGCCCGAACGAAGTTGGCATCTGTATGGCCTGAATTCGTTGCTCTACTTTTAGACGATGCACGAAGAGATAGCTGTGTCGCATGGTCCCGGGAAACCATTGGACGACAGTGGCTTGGCGAAGTGCCGTTACAAGGGCGTTGGTTGACTCGCAACCACAGTGGCTGGGGTGCTATTGCATTTGTCGGGAGAACAAAAGAACAACTTCGTAGGAAATTTGCATTCAACGTATTACGAGCAGCGGGTTGTGATGGTGAATGTCTCGAAATACTCTCCGAGCACGTTCTATGTGCGGTCTTTGATCAGCTTTTCCAGTTGGTCATTGAGAAACCGCAGGAGTTTGCATGGCTGAGGAAAGAAGACCACCATCAGACCGGCCACATTGAAGATGACAAGGCCATACAAATATTGCTGGACAAATTGAGTGTACGTAGTCCGGCCCAGCTCTATCGATGTGAGGCTACAGGTACGATATGGGTACACTCAGCCTTTGGATGGGCGCCTATCGAAGGTTGTCTTGGAACCCTAAGGGCCACTACACCTCAGGAACTTTATCAAGATGCCCGCTGGGGACGGTCTCGACGAGAGTTCATGGAATCTCCAATTTTCTCCACAGGGCTTTGGGCCGAAGAACATTCGGCGCAGCTTGCACCTCAAGAGAACCGGCGCTTACAGGAGCTTTTCAAGAAAGGCATTCGGAATGTCCTCTCGTCAACAACAACAATGGAACTTGGCATTGATATCGGTGGCCTCAACGCCGTGTTGTTGGGCAATGTGCCTCCTGGGCCAGCAAACCATCGACAACGCGCCGGACGAGCCGGGCGTCGTTCCGATGGTTCCGCTGTCGTTGTCACGTATTCACGAGATTCGGAATACGATCGGGAGGTTTTTCGGCGATTCGGGGAGTTTCTAAGACGAGGGTTGAGGAAGCCGACTGTATTTGTTGAGCGCAAACGCGTTATCCGGCGTCATCTCCATGCTGTTCTCTTATCTGAATTTCTGCGCTCTCATCAACCATCCAGAACAGGGGCAATGCACGCTTTCGGAAGAATGGGGCCGTTCTGCGGCATCAACGGCGTTCCTTCATGCTGGACACGTGTATCGGAACCCAAACCCACGTGGCCGCCAGAGGGCGTCGATGTCTCGGACCAGTTCCTCGAGTTCTTACACCAATTGCAGACCGAGAATAGTGAATTTCAGGCTTGCTTGTCAGACCTTGCTAAAGATACGGGGTTAAATACGCTGGGAAAACCTGACGGCTGGCCTGAGTTCGTGGTTTCAGCGATAGAGATGTTCACCAAAGCTATCGAAGAATGGAAAAAAGATGTACAGCAACTGAGAGAAGCATGGAATGAGATCCCTTCTCAGCTAAAAACCAATATAGTAGGCCGAGAAATGGCGAAGGCCAACTCGATCCGTCATATGATAAGAACTCTATGTGACATCACGGTCATAGAGTGGCTGGCGGACCGTCGATTCTTGCCACGCTACGGATTTCCAATTAACCTTCAACGCCTAACCATTCGGAAAGCTGTTGATGAAAGCCGACGTGACTACTCGGCCCCGGATGAGCGATACCGTCTTGAGCGTAGTTCACTCCTTGCACTCAGCGAATATGTGCCGGAATCACGCGTGCTTGTTGGCGGTCGGGTCGCCACCTCTCGCGGGCTTCGCAAGCACTGGACTGATAGCAACCTGGATCAGGCGCTTGGCCTACAGTACTTCAGCCTTGAATGTTCGGAAGAGCATGTTTACATTCGTCAATCGCCAGTGGAGACATGCCCAAGTTGCGGCGGCAATCCGGCAAGAAACCGACAGTTGGTATTTCCTCGCTTTGGCTACACGACTGCCGGCTGGGATAAATTACCTTTAGGAACAAATCTTGAACGAATTGGAGAGCAGTCTGTTTGCCCCACAGCATTTGTAGAGCGCGGTGGGGGACAGGTAATCGAAGACTTTGCGGGGGTCCCCAAAGCACGTGTTGATTACCGCGAGGAGGCGGAGTTACTCGTAAGAAACAATGGCCGGCGCAATTGTGGGTTTGCAATTTGCACGCGTTGTGGATTCGCCATGAGCGAAGTTGCGTATGACGATGGTCGGATGAACCTGCCACCCTCATTTGTAACACATGCTTCTGTGTTCTCAAGCAATTCTCAGAGCTTCTGTTGGGAGAAGGGTGAACAAGCCGCGCCTGTTCTTCGAAACAGAGTATTGGCCGCTAGAGAGCTAACTGACATGGTACTACTCGAATGGCCCGGGGCGACATTTTATGTACGTGATGGTGTTTATTCATTTGGGCGAGCACTTATGCTGGCTGGCACGCGACTTTTGGAATTGGATGAGCGCGAACTCGGTATAGAACTCATGCCACTTCACGATGCGAATCTTGGAATTGTCATCTACGACACCTCCCCAGGAGGTGCGGGTCATTGCCAGGAACTCATTAATCTTGGTAAGGAGTGGATCGAGGCCAGCCGGAATATCCTTTATGTTGATGAGAAGCACCACTCGCGATGCAAAAAAGCGTGCCTCGACTGTATTCTTGACTTTTCTGGTCAGTATTCAGCGAATCAACTGGATCGACAGAATGCACTGACTCTATTGGATGATGCGATTTCCAAAAATCCTTAGTGTATGGACGTCTACGATAGACATGGAGCGTTGAAGCGATTCATAAGCGACGAACGGCGCATAACATTCTTTTCAGCCGTTGCGGGGCGCTTATTTTTTGGGTTAGCTTGGTGCTCTCTCAACGTTCTGTTTTAAATAGGAAGTTAGGTGTTCCGAAATCCCGCAACGGCTGAAAAACCCGTTAGGGACTGGCCCAATAGGTCAAAGTGTACGACTATTTTTCTTTCCGAACGGTGTTTGATGTTAAGATATATTCGAATAAGAAGGGTGATGATATCATAAACTGTAAAAGTCAACCACGGTCGAGTCCAGTTTTTCCTGTAAATGTAAAAAGTAGAAGGCTCCGATATCATACCGTTGCTGTCTTCTTCGCCTTTGTCTCAACGATGCCCTGATCGCTCATCACATCAAGTCCCGGTTCTTTTCTCAACGCATCGATCGGCTTGAGCTACAGGCCGTTCATGCTTACGCGCCGCCACTGCAGGCAGCCCAGACGAGCACAGAGATTAATAGACTCAGAAAGCTCGGCTCCGTCCAGAACATAGGTATAACCTTCGTCCTCCTCAGTCCCTCCTCAAAGCTCCGTTAGACAATGTTCGTCGTATTCACCGCCTCCCTGTGCCGGGTGCGTCTCAAGGGAAAAGGGCACTCATCTTTTACGCCCGTAAGCCTTATGGTCTGGTCGCAGAGGACGCCCCGGGTTTTGTCGGTCTCCCTGCACTCTATCACCCGGTAGCGGGCGTTGGACTTCTG
>Ga0256830_1000233_pt1 | contig 48678 bp, 31 predicted proteins | sample 128326metaG_FD_190537 | JGI IMG/M metagenome (GOLD analysis project Ga0256830, IMG submission 190537) | Hydrothermal vent microbial communities from Lau Basin, Pacific Ocean - 128-326 | ecosystem: Environmental > Aquatic > Marine > Hydrothermal vents | place: Pacific Ocean: Lau Basin | collected...
CCCGTTGAGGCTATTAATCATCGCCTGAATACCCTGCGCCATTCTGCCAACAGCATCATCACCGCTAATATTAATTTCACCCGTCAGATCACCCGCAGCGGCCCGTTGCACCACCATCTGCATAACATCCACTTTCTCCTCAAGGTCTTCCATCGCAATGCGGCGCTCATCCATCAACTGCCTAAGATTATGAACCATTGACTGTAGACCCGACCCCAGAGAACCGATCGCATCATCTCCCTTAAAGGTAACCACCCCGGTCAGGTCTCCTTCCGCTGCACGATTCACCACATCAAGCAGTATGTTGACCTTCTCTTTAAGCTCCTCTGCAGCATCATGCTCTCGTTGCGCCTGTATTCGTTGCTGCTCACTTGCCGCATCAACGTTATCTGCCATCGTATTAAACGCCATGCCGAGTTTGCCTATCTCATCCTGCGTCGTGATATCGATTCTTGCCGATAAATCACCCGCAGCACGCTGATTCACCTTATCCACAACACGCTTTAAGGGGATAGAGAGCCATTTTCCGAGTAAAAAATTTGCCAGCAACAGCCCAATAACTAATAGACCAATATTCGCAATGACCTGTGTCTGCACATCTTTTGCGATTGTTTCATCCATACTCTGAAGCGAGTAGCTCACTCGAACTGCACCATTAACTGAGTTTTCAGGCACATTATGGCAAGCCAGACAGTTCACATCACCAGGGTTTTTAGCACTGGTTGCTCGGAAGGGAGTCAATACTGTCAGCACACGCCCTTCCAGCCCTTTATCGAAATCTTTACCCTGTTGTAGTTCCACGATCTCTTCACCCTGAAGTGCACGCATGTCCCACTCATCGACAGGCGCTTCCTCCGGCAGTCCAGGGCCAAACTGCTTATTGACTGGCTCACCGCGAATCACTCTCGCATCGACTACATTATTACGTTTAAGGATTTTATTGCGCAGGATACTGCGCTGATCCATGGTGTTCGTTAACATCATGGTGTTGAGACTATCAAAATAGAATGTGGCTAAATCCTGTGTGCGCTCCCGAGCATCATCCTGAGCACGCTGCTTCTCGATATAGACGGTATAGCCCGTCACCATACTGATCACAAACACAAAGATGATGGCAACAGTCAGATTGATCTTTACCCTGACGGACAGATGACCAAACAACGAACCACTCTCCTGCGATGCCATAAGGAACCCTCAAAACTGTTCTGGAATTTTCAATTGATAAGCACACTTTCAACCCGCTTCCTTCTGTCCGGGGGCTGTCAAAGAGTGCTACGGCTGAAGAATTCAGAACTTTAGTTAAGTTCCTAACGACGCTTACAAAAACAGATAGAGCAAAGAAGAGAAGAGAGGCGGGGCTAGAATGCGCGCCCGATAGAGAGGCTCATCACATCCATATTGCTTTGTGGCTGTACAAAGCCTGAGACAGGGGCACTTCTGGAAAATCGGTAGCTATCATAAACAAAATAGATGAATGTCCCTTCATCTAAACTACGGTCATTCACAAGCTGTAAGCGATATGAGAAAAAAGCGGACGCCTCTTTGCCCGGTTCAAGCCTGACAGAAGGGAAATCAACAGTCTCTTTGGTAAACACCGGGTATTTAATCCCAGCACGCCACAGGCTTTTCCAGAATGCCTCTCTATTTTCCATTCCCAGTGAAACCCGCGTAAAAGCGATCTGGTAATCCTCATTCAAGCCACTGACCTTGTTTCCCTGAGAATTAATGCCGCTACCGATCTCTCTTGACCAGCTATCGATGCCGATACCGGCGAGCAGATCTAACGAGTTTCCCCAGAAAAGATTTTTCAGCCGATAACCACCGAGAACCTCCCCAGTTACACCTGCGTAATCCACATATGCAGTGCTAAAATAACCCGTTTCCGTTTTTGGCGTATTCGGGTCAAGGCTTTGATCCTGACCATCATATTCAACATCGCCACCGTAAAATGAGCCATGCACATTATAGATAATGCCGCTGGTCACTCTCGCTTCATTATTACGGGAAATGGTAAAGCGGGTTCGAGGTCCCTGTTCGGTCAGTAAACGTGTGCCGTTACGATCGAACTCCTGCCAACGAAATAGCTCAAAACCCAGGCTTACCTCCGTCAACCCTTCACTGCCAGGGGCCCCTTCGGTTTCCGCAGCAACCACAGGTTTCGAGAAAGCGAGTACTGCACAAAGAAAGAGGAAAAGCGAAGAGCCTTGCACTTGCATCTGCATTCTAACAAGCATCCTATGGATAATTATTTTTTGGAGATTGTATCAGTAATATTGATACATTTTCGAATCTATATTGATGGAGCAAGCATATTAGTCGGCGTAACCCGGCTTCAGGAGATAAAAAAGAGAGGCCGCAGCCAGTTAATCACGCTCATTCACATGGTTTAGGTAGGAAAGAGCACGGCATCACTACTCATCAACCAGTCGAAAATCCATCCCGGTTAGCTCGCCATCAGGATCCCACTCGTTGCCCCATTTATCTGCAGCGATGTAATCTTCTGAGAATTCCTCTTCCAGCTCTAAATCGTTATCTTTTGGGCCGCTCATCACAAACTCCCCCTGATTCACCATATTTGACTTTCAAAGCCTTTCGCTATAAAACGCGGAAGGGTTAGAGACCAATACAACTACTTACCTTACATATCGGCCTCTTATTTCCAGACTTTATCTTAGCGAAATAGAGCGCATAAGCTTTTCCAGCTAAGTGGTTGCACTACAGGCAAAGCGGTAGCCCCTGGCAGCACAATAGGTCAGCCATTCAGAGAAGAACTGATTCACCCGACGCTTCTCAATCGGGTATCGAATTTTTCTGTTCGGGTAGGTGTAGATGCGAGCAAAGCCCGTTTTATTCTGGTAGGTCAGCACCTCTGCAACCCTGGCATCATGGTAGACTTTTATCTTCAGATGCATATCTGGCACGACCTCATGGTCGTCAAGGAGATGTAAAAAGCTAATCGTTAGCGTGTATTTCCCACGTTCAATCACCTCCACATGGAGATCTGGAAGATCGCAAATAGAAGACAATATCGCACTATCAACGGTCATGTCGGGTATCAGAGCGATCAACGCCTGATAGTTCTCTTCATACATCGCCATCAACGGCTTGTTTCCTGGTACCAGCATGTTTTATATATCGACCACATCAGCTAACATTTGATCGCCCATCAACATTATTTACGATAACCACTGCTGGCGCAGGCGCTCACGATGCAGCATCAACCACTGCAATGCGATAATTGGGCTAGCCGACTTAATACGTCCACTCCCAAGCATGGCTACCGCCTCATCATAGCTCACGGCACTTACCCTGATATCTTCCCCCTCATCTGCAAGCCCGTAAATGCCACCTATGCCAGTCGCATCCACTTTGCCACAAAAAAGCGCGGTGGACTCTGTCGCGCCGCCAGGGCTCACAAGGTAGTCACACACATGCTCTAGCGCTTCTATCGCGCACCCGGCCTCTTCCGCCATCTCTCGGTGAGCAACCTCTTCAGCACTTTCACCCTCATCTATTATTCCCGCCACGATCTCAACCAGCCATGGGTCTGCCGGAAAATCTATTGCGCCAACACGAAACTGCTCTATCAAAACCACCTCATCTCGTACGGGGTCATAGGGTAGTACCGCTACTGCATGGCCGCGTTCAAATATTTCTCGTGTTAACACATCACTCCACTCGCCATCGTATTTTCGATACCGCAGGCGTAAGCGTGCAATACTAAAAAAACCCTTATAGCAGATGGTTTTCTCGATAATTTCATAGTGATCTGATGACACTGCACGACCCCGCTTTCAAACGCTGTTATGATGGTGGAGAGGGATTCTCATCACGTGAGATGATCAGAAAACAGGAACCCAACCGTTAGTAGCAACCACTCTTTAAATGAACAGAGACAAACAAAACAACCAATGGCCTTTTCTCTTTGTTGCACTGTTAGCCATTATCGCAGTTTTTTCATTAAAAACTAAACAGGAAGCGATCAACCAGCCGACATTCAATCTAAGCTGGAAAAGCGCAACCCCGTTTAACATTCCGAGACGCGCACTTGCTGCTGTGGCCTATCAAAACCATATCTATGTACTGGGCGGCATCGATAGTCAGCGCCGCTACGTCCACACGACTGAGTATGCCAGAATTCTTCCCGACGGCAGTCTCACTACATGGCAGGAGACCTCCCCCTTAAATGAGGGGCGCTTTTACCTCGCCGCCGCTGCGATCAATGGCTATCTCTACGCTATCGGTGGTGCCATCGGAGCACCGGGGGAAAATAATATTCCGGTTGCTACTGTCGAAAAGGCCAAAATAAACCCTGATGGTTCACTCGGTCGCTGGCAGCTAGAAAAAGAGCTCACGACAGCAAGACGAGGATTAACTGTCAATCAGTATCAGGACCGCATCTATGCATTAGGTGGGTATAACGGTGTTTTTCTACATTCAATTGAATACACGTCAGTCAACCCCAACAGGACACTTAACGACTGGACGCTCTCATCACAGCCATCAAAGGTGGATCGCTATATCCACTCATCTGCGATCGCTGGTAATAACCTCTATCTACTCGCGGGCCACATGAAAAGTAGTCAAACCGTCAGCTACGGCGATGTTGAGTTAAGCCAGATCGGCGACGATGGCGAGATATCCCCGTGGCAGATAGAGAACACCTCACTGCTTACCCCCCGCTTTATCGCGTCTGCCTTTACTCTAGGGAGCTACATCTACATTCTGGCTGGACACGATGGTGCGCGCAGACTCAACAGCGTTGAGTTCGCACCGCTCGATAACGATGGCGCTGTCGGAACCTGGCAACTCACCGCCCCACTGGAAACCGCTAGAAGTGGAACCGCAACCGTTACCCATCAACAGAGAGTCTATCTCCTTGGAGGGATCAACCAGAATAAGGTGTTAAATAGTGTGGAGACAGCAATTCAGAGAGACGACGGGAATTTAGGGAACTTTCTGGCGGTGAGCAGTAACTGATCTCTTCTACCAGTTAATTATTTTGCCTGATCTTCGCTGCTCTCTTTCTGTTTTCGCGCTAGTGCTAACGCCTCTTCTCGCTCTTCCTCTTCGCGGAGTTTCCGGTTCTTTTTATCATCTAGCGTTAAAAAAACTAAAAAAGCGACTACTATCAATACGATGGCAATCTGTATGTATATCGCTAACATCCTGACCTCTTCATTATATTCGCCACAAACCTGTGCGACAGCGAGTGACACAATACACTAGAGGCCTGGGGATATTCTAGTGTTAATGGCAACATTGCTCCGCTTAGAAGCACTTATTTGATTAACAGAGATGAACGCGGGTATCAGATCACCTCATCAACACCCAGCCTGACCCCGCCCGCAGCGGGTGCAGTTGCAGATGGCTGGAGATCTTCTTGGCGACGCAGCTGGGAGCGGCGCTCACGATGGGTACGCGTATCCAGTAAACATGGCTGGTTCTGTTGACGACGCTCATGATGACGGCGGTCACGCGAATCAGCGCTGCGCCGCTCATGAACAACGGCAGGCACCACCTCACTCCTCGTTCTCTCCCTGGGGCGATAAGCGACCGCTTCGGCCTCCTGCACACTATCAGCCGGTGCCAGGATCAGACGCTTATTGCGCTGTGTGCCGACATCGTCAGGGCGCAGATATTGAGGGTCAAACATGATCGTCATGCCACTACTACCATTTTCAGAAGAGCTGAATTATAACATAGGAGACGCTTTCACCAACACCACCCCTCCTCGATAAAAGCCCTATATTCCAGTCAGATAGCAGCAATCACCTCGGTTTAACTCATGTAACCTCTGCCACTATCACTGCACGCTTAGGCGCAGGCAACCCTTCGACGGTCAGACGCCTGTCATCTGGATCGAGAAAGTCAGGCAACGAATCAAACGTCATCCACTGTGTAGTTCGCTGCTCCTCCAGCGAGGTCGCTGCCTCATTCACTAAGCGAATATTTCTGAAACCGCAACGAGCCAGCCACCTCTCTAACGCCAGTGCCGACGGGATAAACCAGACATTGCGCATTTTTGCATAACGCCCCTGCGGCACCAGAACAGTATCGACCCCGCCATCAACTACCAGAGTCTCCAGCACCAGCTCACCGCCGGGTCGTAGCAGCGCCCGCAATTGATAAAGATGGTCGATGGGTGAACGGCGGTGGTAGAGCACCCCCATCGAAAAGAGAGTATCGAATCCACTCAGTTTCTGCGGCAGCTGTTCGACCCCCAGAGGCAGTAGATAGACAGGTACCTGTGGCATATATTGCTGCAGCGCCTGATACTGCATCACAAACAGCATCGTCGGATCGATCCCCACCACCAGCGCCGCCTCTTCGCCCGCCATGCGCCATGCGTGGTAACCATTCCCACAACCAACATCGAGAACGTAACGCCCCTTGAGCGGCGAAATGTGTGGCTGTAGCCGCGCCCACTTCCAGTCTGAACGCCACTCGGTATCGATATCGATCCCAAATACAGTGTAAGGCCCTTTACGCCAGGGGTGTAAAATACGCAACTGTTGCTCGACTTTCGCCGCTGTCGCCGCATCCAGATCAGCAGCCTCACCAATGCGTACGCTGCCCGCCGATAGGTCAATGGATGATGGTTTGATTGCAGGTAGCGCATCGACCGCTGCCTGCCATTTTGCAAGATCGCCATGACCACGTTCAAAAGCGCTATCCACCGTAGTCGCTAATGTGTCGAGCCAGATCGCCAGAGGCGACCCTTCAAGTTGCTCATAAAGCCGATGGTAGAGTCTCATTTAACAGCCATCAACGAAACAAAATTGAGACATTGAAACCACTGCCGCACTTCACAGAAGCCGACACTGCGCAGGCGCGCTTCATGTGTTTCACGCGTATCGGGCACCAGCACATTGTCCAGGGCTGCCCGCTTCTGGCTCACTTCAAGATCGCTATAGCCGTTACTACGCTTAAAGGCGTGATGCATACTGGTAAAAAACTCACCCTCAGATTCATTGTCAAAGGCCAGCTTTTCAGTGAGCAACAGCACACCACCGGGCAGCATGCCCGCATAAATCTTTTCAATCATGGCGCTGCGCTGCGCGGGGGCGATAAACTGCAATGTTAAATTCAACACCACTACCGAGGCGCGCTCAATAACGATATCCTGAATATCTGCGCAGACAAACTCCACCGCCACGTCAACCTCAGCGGCTTCAATCGATTGATGGCATCGCGACAGCATCGCCTCCGAATTATCAACCGCAATAATGCGGCAGCCGGGCTGAGATAACCGCCGCTGCATCGAGAGCGTAATCGCACCGAGCGAGCAGCCCAGATCATAGAGCTGACTCCCTGCCTGTGCATACTGTGATGACAATATTCCAGCAATATTAATCAGCGTACTGTAACCCGGCACAGAACGGTTGATCATATCGGGAAAGACATCCACCACCGCCTCATCAAACTTAAAATTAACAACTTCATCAAGCGGCGTTGTGTATAGCTCATCCGAGCGGTATTTATTCATAACAAGAGAGCAAACCTCATAAAAATTGATCCAGCCATTATACCCCAGCCAATAGTGTCAGAGCAGTGCCCACCGTACAGCCCATTTTATTCCCGCGGCCTCAACACTCAAGCTATAAAATCTCTTCTGGATGTCGATACATAAAAAGAGGAATGGATAACCAGGAAACCTTTGCACGTTACAGGCACGATAATAGTGAGCTGGTACCCCCTGATTGAGACAGATAACTCAATTAATACCCAGGGGTTCACCGTAGAACACTACTGACAAATTTTCTAACAGAAACTAGGAGAATATTAGCCATTTTTACTCGTAATTAACGCAAGCAAAGGTCTCACTAACATGGATAGAAACTGGACAATGAAGTCTCCGCTGCAGCTCATCGCCTTATCGTTGGTCGTCATATTGCTATGCCTCTCCAGTACCGCTACCGTCACTGCAAAAGGAGGGGAAGAACAGACATTCTATGTGGGGGTGGTACCTCAATACGATGCACGAAAAATCCATAGAATATGGATGCCAATCCTGCAAGCGCTTGAAAAATCAACAGGCGCTCACTTTAAACTGGTGGGCACACCAACGATTACTGATTTTGAGAACAGACTTAACGCAGGGCTCTTTGATTTTGCGTATATGAATCCATATGACCTGCTACTGGCCAATAAGCGCCAGGGCTATACCCCTTTAGTGAGCGATATAACAGAGCGCCTGCATGGCGTACTAGTCGTTAAAAAAGATAGCCCCATTATGACACCTGCAGAACTCGATGGTAAAACTGTCGCCTTCCCAGCCCCTAACGCACTCGGGGCGTCACTGATGATTCGTGCTGATCTGCAGGATATTTTTAATATAAAAATCAGACCACGTTACGTCAAAACCCATAGCTCTGTTTATTTAAATGTTGTATTAGGCGTCTCTTCTGCGGGGGGCGGTGTGCAACAGACATTAGATCAACAACCACAAAACATCCGTGACGCATTACGAGTGCTCTATCAGACTCGTGATGTTCCTTCACACCCCTTTAGCGTACACCCTGGCGTTCCCCCTGCGCTCGCCAGACAGGTCAGAGAAACGTTACTGGCGTTAGGTAAAACAGAGCATGGCCTGTCACTCTTAATGAATATCCCAATAAAAAATATTGGGGCCACTTCGATGGAGGAGTACCGCTCCCTTCAGGAAATAGGAGTGGAACAGTTTCATGAAGAAGAGCAATAAAGAGCGGCTGCTACGATTAAACGGTGATCGTCACAGTAGATGCTACTAATAACCAGAGCAGAAAAAATAAAAAAGGCGATCAAATGATCGCCTTGAGTTCTATTGAGTAGTCACCTGTATCGGTGCGCCTACGGATCAGGCAGCAGAGACCTCTACCCCTTCTGCCCTGCTTTTACCAAAGTTCAACTCACCATCAACTAACGATATCTCAATGATGTCACCCGCCTGGTATTTACCGGCAAGAATCTCCTGCGCCAGGCGGTTTTCCAGTTTACTCTGGATTGCACGCTTCAAAGGGCGTGCGCCATAGACTGGATCAAACCCGGCTTCTCCCAGCTTATCCAGAGCGGCATCACTAAGATGGAGCCCGATATCGCGTTCATGCAGGCGCTCACGCAGATAGTTGACCTGAATATCAGTGATCGCTCTAATCTGCTCCTGTGCTAGCGGATGGAACACCACCACATCATCAATACGATTGATAAATTCAGGCCGAAAGTGTGCGCTCACGCTTGTCATAACTGCCTCTTTCATCACATCGTAGTTCTCTTCACCGGCCATCTCCTGAATCACCTGAGAACCAAGATTTGATGTCATCACAATGACCGTGTTGCGAAAATCGACCGTACGCCCATGGCCATCTGTGAGGCGCCCATCATCCAGCACCTGTAACAGAATATTAAAGACATCGGGATGCGCCTTCTCAACCTCATCCAGCAACACTACTGAGTAGGGTTTGCGACGCACCGCCTCGGTCAGATAACCACCCTCTTCGTAACCGACATAACCGGGCGGCGCACCGATCAAACGGGCCACCGAATGCTTCTCCATAAATTCAGACATGTCGATACGCACCATCGCCTCTTCGGTATCAAACAGAAACGACGCCAGCGCCTTGGTTAACTCGGTCTTACCCACACCGGTCGGGCCAAGAAACAGAAAAGAGCCGTTGGGGCGATCAGGATCAGAGAGCCCGGCGCGTGAACGACGAATCGCATCGGAGACGACCGACACAGCCTCATCCTGCCCAATCACACGTCGATGCAACTCATCTTCCATCCGCAGCAGTTTTTCACGCTCACCCTCCAACATCCGGCTCACCGGAATACCGGTCCACTTTGACACCACCTCTGCAATCTCCTCCTCAGAGACTTTATTACGCAGCAGCGTCATCTCATCCATCTCTGCCTGCGCGGCCATATCGAGCTGCTTCTCCAGCTCTGGGATGCGGCCGTACTGCACCTCTGACATCCGCGCCAGATCTCCCGCTCGGCGTGCCGTCTCCAGTTCACTACGCGCCTGATCCAGCTCCTCCTTGATCTTCTGCGTTCCCTGCAGCGCAGCCTTTTCTGCTTTCCAGACCTCATCCAGATCTGCAAACTCGCGCTCAAGACGGTTGATCTCATCATCCAGGGTCGCAAGTCGTTTCTTTGATGCATCGTCGCTCTCTTTACCCAACGCCTCGCGTTCGATCTTAAGCTGAATCAGACGCCGTTCCAGTCGATCCATCGACTCAGGCTTTGAATCTATCTCAATCCGAATTCGGCTCGCCGCTTCATCGATCAGATCGATCGCCTTATCGGGCATCTGCCGATCCGTAATGTAGCGATGCGACAGTGTCGCCGCCGACACAATCGCCGGATCAGTAATCTCAACTCCGTGATGCACTTCGTACTTCTCTTTCAGGCCGCGCAGGATCGCAATGGTATCTTCCACACTCGGCTCATCGACCAGCACCTTCTGGAAACGGCGTTCCAGTGCGGCATCTTTTTCAATGTACTGACGATACTCATCGAGCGTGGTCGCGCCAACACAGTGCAGCTCGCCGCGCGCCAGCGCAGGCTTCAACATGTTACCGGCATCCATCGCCCCCTCTGCCTTACCGGCACCCACCATGGTGTGCAGCTCGTCGATAAAAAGGATAACGGAGCCCTCCTGTTTGGCAAGGTCATTCAGCACACCTTTTAGGCGCTCTTCAAACTCCCCACGAAACTTTGCACCGGCGATCAGTGACCCCATGTCGAGTGACAAAAGACGTTTACCCTTAAGCCCTTCAGGCACCTCGCCATTAACGATACGCTGTGCCAGCCCTTCCACAATCGCGGTTTTACCGACACCCGGCTCACCAATCAATACCGGGTTGTTTTTCGTGCGGCGCTGCAGCACCTGAATGGTGCGACGAATTTCGTCGTCTCGCCCAATCACCGGATCAAGCTTGCCCTGCTCGGCACGCTCAGTCAGATCAATCGTAAACTTGTCAAGCGCCTGACGCTGCTCTTCAGCATTCGGATCATTGATACTTTCGCCACCGCGCATCTCATCAATCGCCTTTTCAAGCACCCCTTTTACCGCACCGGCACTGCGCAACGCATCACCCAGCGCCCCTTTATCTTCCACTGCTGCCAGCACAAAGAGTTCACTGGAGATGTACTGGTCATCACGTTTCTGCGCCAGTTTATCGGTCATGTTTAATAACCGACCAAGATCGTTGGAGATATGCAGATCACCGTCTGCCCCTTCAACACTCGGCAGATGATCGATCGTATCACCCAGCTGCGAACGTAACGCATTCACATTGACATCAGCACGATTCAGCAGCGGTCGCACCGTTCCACCTTGCTGATCGAGCAGTGCAATCATTAAATGTGCAGGCTCAATAAACTGGTGGTCACGCCCCACAGCGAGGCTCTGTGCATCGGCAAGCGCCATCTGAAATTTACTGGTCAATCTGTCCATTCTCATTGGAAGGTCCTCTCTTAATCTTGGTTGGTTTAAACATACAGCTATTTTTCTCAGGATACTATTTATACTGGGGGCCATCGGTCACTTTTCAACCACTCGAGGCAGAACCATTTCACGACAAACTGTTTCGACTGAAAACGGGTTGAAATTTCCCGGCATTGCGTCGATACTGCTGGTCGCCACGGAAGCGCACAAACAGAGAGATAAAGTTCAGAATAAAACCGTTCATCAACCCAAGCGCCCTGGAAATCGTTTCAAATGGCTAAGCTCAAACTTCCATCAGATATCAAAAAGACTGTCAAAGCAGCCCTGAAAGAAGATATAGGTAAAGGTGATATTACTGCCTCGCTGATTCCGACGGAGGCTCGCGCCACAGCAACCGTCATCACCCGTGAAACAGCGATACTCTGCGGCTGTGAGTGGTTCAACGAGACATTGTTGCAGCTCAACGATGAAATCATGATCAGCTGGCAAGTGCAGGACGGTGATCTGATCAATGAGAACCAGACCCTCTGCACTGTTCAGGGGCCAGCACGTGCCATTCTCAGTGCAGAGCGGGTTGCACTAAATTTCCTGCAGTTGCTCTCAGGTATCGCCACCGAATCACGTCGCTATGCCGACCGTGTTAAAGACCTGAAAACCGCGATTCGTGATACTCGGAAAACCATTCCAGGTCTACGCCTGGCACAGAAATATGCCGTGCGCTGTGGTGGCTGTGAAAATCACCGCACAGGACTTTACGATGGTGTATTGATCAAAGAGAACCACATCCTCGCCTGCGGCTCAATCACCAGGGCGGTGGAGAAGATCCGTGCTAGCCATCCTGAAATGTTGATCGAAGTCGAGGTGGAAAACCTCGATGAGTTCCACGAAGCACTAAACGCCAAAGCCGACATGGTGCTGCTCGATAACTTCGACCGCGCCATGCTGCAACGCGCGGTGATTCTCAACAAAGGGCAGGCAAAGCTAGAGGCCTCCGGCGGCGTCACCTTTAATGAGATACGCGGCCTCGCTGAAAGTGGCATCGACTACATCGCTATCGGCAGCCTGACCAAGGATGTACGATCGATCGACCTCTCGATGCGCTTTACTACCGAAACCTAGCACATCAACTCTTTGCACGAACTATTTCTAGTACCAACCGCTAACGGAAAATAGAGGATGAGTAACCGTAGTTGATTCGGTGGTCTATACGGAGAGATCAATATACAACTGGAGAAAAAAGCAGCGAAAAAAGCTGCATGGATAAGTTTCGCAATAACAGACAGAGCAATTAATCAGAAGTTCCTTTAATTAAAAAACAGTGTAAACCTGGTTCAGGTTATATTAAGGAATCTATGATTTACTTGTCACTCTAGGGGATGACACAGCGAAGCCATCGCTTAACTCAACGATTTATCTAACAACGAGATTGCAGCCCTGAAGAATCCACACTTTCTCCACCACGTTTTGCTCACAATGACAGTCAAGGCAATCAATCAGCAGCACCTCAGGCGAAACATTTAACTACCAATAAGGTTTCTATATAATTACATCAACAACCTAACGCCTTAAACTTCAATAAAAACAAGAAACAGCTCCAGTTAGTTTTATAGGGGATTTAGAGTGATTAACCGTCTTGCCGCCAGAGCACCCACATTACTTTCATTCACTGCTGGAGTGTTAATACTTCTTTCTACTTCTGTTGCTTATGCAGTTGATGTACAGATATCACAGCTAGTAGATAGTCCTGACCCAGCCATCCGCGGCGGCGAGATTACCTATGCCCTGTCGGTTTCAAATGGTGCTAATGACACCGCCAATGATGTCGTGGTTACACTGCCACTGCCAGCTACAATGCTCTTTTCGTCTGTTAATAATAGCGCCTGTGCCTATGATGGCAGCATTCCTCCTGGCGTTGTGACGTGTAATCTGGGCAGTATTACGGGTGATGGCCTGGGCAATCCGGTGACTAACATCGACATCACTCTGCGCAGTTCGGCTGCCACTGGCAGTACCGTCTCGGTGACGGCGACAGCGAGCACCTCATCAACAGATACCAATCTCGCGAATAATTCGCTGGCTCAAACCACAACCATCAATGATGGCGCGGATCTACAGGCCTCTATTGTTGACCTTGCCGACCCAGTTATTTCGGGTGCCACCGTTGATTACACGCTAACAATACAGAACCTGGGGCCGAATGATGCAGGGGTGACCACCGTGGTCAACACACTACCAGCTAATGTTACTTATACCTCTGCCAGCGGCACTGGCTGGAGCTGTTCCAATGCAGGACAGGATGTAACCTGCACCACAGCGTCTATCCTTAATGGCGTCACCGCGCCGGTTATCAACATTAGTGGTCTGGTGGGTGCCGTTACCGGAACGATCACTAATTCGGTTACAGTCTCATCGGTAACTGGTGAGCCAGTTCCCAACAACAACACAACAACTGAAGATACTACCATTACCGTCTCTGCTGACTTGACGATCACTAAAAGCGTCTCCAGCCCATTGATTGGAGGCGGCAATGTCACCTTTACGCTAGCACCACGTAATCTTGGGTTTTTCTCTGCCTCAACAGTGGTGGTGAGTGACCCTCTGCCAGCCGGATTTGCTTTCACCAGCGCCAGCGGCACGGGCTGGAGCTGCCTTCATAGTGGCGAGCCTACAGGTGGTACAGTTACCTGCAGCCGTGCCAGCTATAACGTAGCGGCCAGTGATGACATTATCATTCAGGCCATGCTGCCAGCATCTGGCTCGTTTGTGAATACAGCGACAATCAGTGCTGCAACAGCTGACCCAAACGGAAGTAATAATAGCGACTCTGCCAATATAAACATCACCCCTGATGGTGCCGACCTGTCATTAGCAAAATCAAAAGCACCCTCCCTGATTGTGCAGGGTGGCACGATGACAAGTACGCTTCAGGTCACTAACAGTGGGCCACTTGCGACGAGCGGTGTGCTAACAGTGAGCGATACACTGGCAGGTGGTGAAACTTACGTCGGGTTTAGTGGCACAAACTGGAGCTGCACACATAACGGTGTTAACCCCGGCGGGATAGTGACCTGCACCTATGCCAGCACACCGCTAACAAGTGGTGCCACTACCAGTAACCTGATAATCACGACTCTGGCAACTAGCCTGGGTGTGTTGAGCAATAGCGCCACTGTCGCAGATGTCGGCGGCGAAGTGGATGGTAACCCCGCTAACAATAGTAGTAGCGCATCTTCAACCAGTACCGTACCAGTCGATCTCAGCATCACCAAAACAGCAAGTACCGCGAACCTGGATACAACACTTTCTGATGATGAAAACACCATCAGCTATACGCTAACTGTCACCAACAACAGCGCTGATGCGGCCAACAATATTACTGTGACCGATCTGGTTGCAGGTTATATCGCCGGGCCACCGACCACAGCTGTGGCACTCTCTACTACACCGGCAGGGTTTAGCTGTACCACCGGCGCTACGGTCACCTGCAACAGTGGCGGGAATTTTCTTGCCGGGAGTGCCAGTGCTATTTTTGTTATTGAGGTAAGCCGCCCAATTACTAACAATACGGCTTTAATCAACAGCGCTACGGTTTCATCCTCCAGCTTTGCTGATCCCAACTCCAGCAATAACTCAGCGACTGCTACTGTCAACGTCTCAGCCCAGCCAGCCGATCTCAGCATCACCAAAACAGCAACAACACCGAATGCCAACAGTACATTGGAGATTGATGAAAACACCATCATCTATACCATTACGGTAGATAATAACGGCCCGGGGCCAGTCACTGGTGTGATTATGAGTGACACAATTCCAGGCTATGTCACCGGTGCGACAAACGTCAATGTCACTACAACACCCGCAGGCTTTAGCTGCTCAACGGGTGCGACGGTCACCTGCAATAATGGTAACAATTCGCTGGCAAATGGGAGCAGTGCAACCTTTGTAATTGAAGTAACACGCCCGTTGTTTGATGGCTCACTGATCAACACAGCGACAGTCACATCAGCCGATATTTCAGACCCTACGCCCTCTAATAATTCCGATACTGCGAATATCACTGTCGATCCGGTTTTTGATGTCGAGATGCAGAGCAAGATTGTGACACCATCGACCGTTCAGGCGGGAGTCAATGCCACTTACGTACTTACAGTCCGCAATAACGGCCCCTCCAGCGCCACGAATGTAGCGATTACGGATGTGTTCTCACCGCCAGCAGGCCGTAGCTTTAGTAAAATATCGACCACCCCGAGTCAGGGCAGCTGTAGCGGCTGGACAGGAGATACACTCAACTGCACCATCGGTACGCTGACGAATGGGCAGAGCGAAACCGTTACGGTGGTCGTGCGCCCGGACTGGGATGCTAGCGATACCCAGTGGGTGCTGCCCAACACAGCCACCGTCACCTACAACACTTCTGGAACAACCACCGACAGCAATAACAGTAATGAGAGTCAATCGGCCACCCTGACGGTTGACCCTGCCGGGATCGATATTCTAGTCAATAAAACTGAATTGATAGACCCGATCGCCTTCGACCCATTAGTGCCCAGCAATAGCGACCAGCTTATCTACAGAATCGATATCAGCAATGGCGGGCCATCCCTTGCTACCGGCCTCACTTTGAGTGATACCATTACCCCCAAAAGTGGCAAGCAGCTCACTTTTCTCTGTGATGATGCGGGTAGCACTACCTGCGCGGCAGGTACCTCGTTATGTAACAACACCAACACAAGCATCACAGGCCCTGCCAGCCTGGTGATGAACTGTCCATTACCAGATCTGGCGGCAGGCGCAAATTTGACCCGTTATCTCTTTTTTCGTATCGATTCGGCACCCGATGCCAGTGGTGACACTCACTTCAATCTTGCAACCGTCAGCGCTAATGAAACAGACAGCGTCGCAGGCAATAATTCCGAAGGAGAAAACACCTCTGTGCGCGCCAGAGTAGATTTGGCCGTGAGCCAAAGTGCCGACACCAACCCAGTGCAGTTACGCCAACCTTTCAACTGGGTTATTGTTGTCACCAATAACGGCCCCGGCAGTGCTGAACAATCGCAGCTCAGCAACACCCTTCCTGCCGGAGTGGAGTTAACAGCCGCACCAACGCCTACTCAAGGAAGCTGTACTGGCAGTGCCGGCGACACTAGCTATAGCTGCGACCTCGGCACCATCAACAACGCTGCCAACGCTACAATTACGGTACCGGTACGTGTGATCAGTTACCCTGGCAGCGGCACCATCACCAACACCGCAACCGCTTCCACTTTTGGCGTTGACTCCAATCCAGGCAATGACAGCGGTAGTGCAGTTGTTACCGTACAACGCTCCAGCCTGACGGGTTCTGTCTATGAAGATACTAACGACAATGGTGATAGAGATGGCGGTGAAAGTGGCATTGGCGCGATTCAGCTTCAACTCAGCGGGACAGATCTCTATGGCAATGCAGTCTCTCTAACAACCAGCAGTGCTACCGACGGGAGCTACACCTTCAACGATCTCTCTCCCAGCGACGGCAGTGGTTACACTCTGACGCAGCCGACCCAACCCACAGGTTACTTTGATGGTCAGGAAAACAGCGGCGGAACAGTGGTGCCGGGCTCCAAGGCGACAGACAGTATCAGCGCCATCGCCGTACCTGGCAATAGCGCGCTAAACGGCTATCTATTTGGTGAACTCACCGGCACATCAATCAGCGGCTTCGTCTGGCATGATGCCAATAATGATGGTGTCAACGATGTGGGTGAAACCAGTGGTGTCGCAGGTGTAGTGATCACGCTCACCGGCACCGATGATCTCGGTGCGCCGGTGAACACAACGGCGACCACAGCGGCAGATGGCGCCTATACCTTCAACGGTCTACGCCCTGGCACCTACACACTTAACGAAGGAAGCGTGAACGGCTATCTCCCCGGTCTGGCTCAAGTGGGTAGCGGTGCCAATGTGGCGGGCACGGCGGATAATGTTCCGACTTCACCTGCTTTTGGTAATCAGATTAGCGGCATTACACTACAGAGTGGGGATAGCGCCAGTGGCTACAATTTTGGCGAGTTGATAGCCGCTTCACTCTCCGGCACAGTTTTTAATGATAACAACGTCAATGGTAATCAGGAGGGCGGCGAGCCGGGTGTCGCAGGTGTCACACTGACGCTGAGCGGTATCGATGATCTGGGGCAGGCCATCAACCTGCCCGTCACTAGCGCTGCCGATGGCAGCTACAGTTTTACCGGCCTGCGCCCTTCCGATAGCAGTGGCTACACCATCACCGAGGCACAACCAGCAGGTTATGTTGACTCAGTCGATACCCTCGGTTCGCTAGGCGGCGTGCTAGGAAACGACATCATCAGTGCTATTACAGTTGCCAGTAATGACACCGGAAGTGGCTATAATTTCGCAGAGCTAAGTTCTGGAATCGCCGGTTTTGTCTATGTCGATAGTAATAACAACGGCATTTTCGATAGCGGCGAAGCGCCGATTTCTGGTGTCACCCTTAACGTAAACGGTGAAGGGGTGAACACAACCGCCACCACTGATGCGACAGGTTACTACATCATCACCGGTCTTGCGGCTGGCACCTACAGCGTGAGTGAAATTCAGCCTGTGGCCTGGGCCGACGGGATCGCCAGCGCTGGGTCGGCAGGGGGTATCGCCAGCACCAACCTGATTAATGCCATCACACTGGGAGCAACCACTATTGGCACTGGCTACAGCTTTGCTGAACAGGGTGGAAGCCTGAGCGGCTTTGTCTATAACGATATCAACGCTAATGGTGTGAATGACCCAATTGAACCAGGCATTCCGGCTGTTACTGTAAATCTGAGCGGCACTGACATTGACGGCAATCCGGTAAACATAACGACGACAAGTGGCGTTGATGGCAGTTACCGTTTTAGTGATCTGCCGCTCCCTGATGGTAGCGGCTATAGCATTAGTGAAACTCAACCAACAGGCATAAGCGATGGCATTGATACCCTGGGTAACCTCGGTGGCACGCTAGCCAATGACCTCTTCTCTGCCATTCTGTTCCCGGCCGCGGGGGCCAATGGCAGTGGTTATAACTTTGGTGAAACGGCTTCTGGAGTGGCGGATCTCTCCGGCAGCGTCTGGCTGGATCGCAACTATGATCGCATCAATAACGATGGCGGTGGTGAAGTTGACTGGACGGTAGAGATTATCCAACGAGCCAACCCCCTTGATAATACAAATTACACCTTAATCGCTACCACGAAGACAGATGCTAGTGGTAATTATCAGTTTACCGGGCTGCTCCCCGGTAGCGGTTATGAAATCCGCTTCCGTCACCCAATCACGGGGTTGGTGTACGGCTCTCCTCTATCGAGCGAAGCGGGGGTCGATCTAAGTTATGGCACGATCCGTAATCTAACCTTACTCGCAGGTAACAATATTCAGAATCAGAGTCTACCGCTTGATCCTGCGGGTATTATTTATGACTCACTCGATCGCACACCGATTGAAGGCGCGGTGGTTAGCGTGACAGGGCCTGCGGGCTTTGACCCCGCCATTCACCTGGTAGGCGGCGTCGCCAATGTCAACCAGACAACAGCTGCGGATGGTTTCTATCAGTTCCTGTTTCTTGCGGCCGCACCAGCGGGCACCTATACCCTGAGCGTCGTAGAGCCTGCTGGCTATCTGCCGGGTGGTTCAGCACTGATTCCAGAATGTAACAACACACTGACGGTCAGCGCGCTGCCAGATCCCGCTCTGGTTCACAGCGTTCCCACCCCTCCAGAGACAGCGGCACCGATTCACTCCCCAGCAACCTGCCCGGCAACCAGTAGTGGTCTGGCTGCCAGTGCAGCGAGTACGCAGTACTACCTCTCTTTTAACCTGACACCGGGTGTTTCAGGCGATGTGGTTAACAATCATATCCCACTGGATCTAATTACCGATGGCGCATTTAGTGTTGTTAAAACGACCTCAAAAGTGAATGTCTCGATTGGTGATCTTGTTCCGTATGTGATCACTGTTACCAATAATCTATCTGCCACCTTTACCAGCATCATTGATATTGAGGACCAGATCCCGCCAGGTTTCAAATACATTAGTGGCTCTGCTCGACTGGACGGTGAAGCACTGGAACCGCAGGTCGATGGCCGTACACTGCTGTGGTCTAGCCTCACTTTTTCACCTAATCAGATACGTGAATTAAAACTGGTACTGATGGTAGGTGCGGGTGTTAGTGAAGGAGAGTACATCAATCAGGCGTGGAGCGAGAATAACGTAATTGGACAGATCATCTCCAACATTGGCAGCGCCAATGTACGAGTCGTTCCAGACCCTGTTTTTGACTGCACCGACATCATTGGCAAGATTTATGATGACGCCAACCTCAACGGCTATCCCGATGAAGGCGAAGAACCACTACCGGCGGTGCGTGTGGTTACCGCGCGTGGCTGGCTGGTAACGAGCGATGAATTTGGTCGCTACCACATCACCTGTGCTGCGGTGCCAAACGCATTACGTGGCAGCAACTTTATTCTCAAGGTAGATGAACGCAGCCTTCCCTCAGGCTACCGTATTACGACTGAAAACCCACGGGTGATACGGTTGACACGAGGAAAAGTGGCGCAAGCCAATTTTGGCGCGGCAATACACCGAGTAGTACGCCTGGATGTTGCTAATGACGCCTTCGTTGTAGGCGAAGCAGAGCTGGCTGAAGGTTTTATTGAACATGTTGATGAACTGCTGCCACTACTGAAACAGAAAGTTTCTGTACTGCGAATCAACTACCTCGCAGATTTTGAAACAGAAACACTGGCTGAACAGCGCCTAGCGCTGGTCAGACGCCTGGTAAGCGAACGCTGGGAAGCGCTGGACTGCTGCTATAACCTGATTATTGAAGAGGAACTTTACTGGCGCACAGGAAAACCGCGCACTCCACCCTCCCCTGACTCCATTCAGCAGGGGTCAACGGAGGCGCGGCCATGAAAAAGCTAATACTGACCACAACCCTTGTGCTAACGCTGCAAACATCGTTTGCAGCTGATAAGCAGTGTGCTGAAAACAGCTGCCCGATAATGCCCGAAACAGTTGGTGGCGTGAGCCATAATAGTGAGGTACAGCTCCGTAATATTTCCTTGCCAGAGATGAGCCGCTCAGTAGCACCCAACAGTGAGATGCTGCTTCCGGATGAAGTGTTCACTTTCTGGGGGCTGGAGCGTGTTATCTCCAGTGCAGAAAAAGGCAGGACGATTACGATCGAACGTGAAATCAGTGAAACACAGAGTGTTGCCCACGAACAGTCCATCGACCCGATCAAGTTTCGTTCAGGCAAACATATGATTGATGACGAGCTGGTTGAGAAACTGCGCGACATCATTACCCGCCTGGGAGGGCTTGATAATCTACGCCTGCACTTTATTGGGCATACCGATAATCAACCTCTGTCGGCACGAGCCAGAGCGATCTACGGCGATAACTACGGTCTCGGGGAATTCAGGGCCAAACGCGCTGCCGAATTTTTTCGTGAAAAACTGGGATTAAATGAGCAGTCAGTCAGTTACGAAGGAAGAGGACCAGATGAACCATTAGCAGCAAATGATACTGCCGAAGGGATGGCTCAAAACCGCCGGGTTGAGATTCAGGTCTGGTATGACAAACACACTACTCGCATCGTAGAAGAGCAGAAATTCATACCTGCGCCGGCGCTGGTGAGAACCGCCATCTGTCGCCAACAGGCGATGTGTCAACGTGTTGAACAAATCGAAAAAGAAAAACGCGTTGTGGTGGAAAATGCGGTACAGCCGATCTATTTCGACGTAGCTAAATCTGAAATCCCTGAAAAATATATCACCCAGTTGCGAGAGGTTCTGGACGGTTTAAAAGACAAAAAAATGGTACAGCTCAAGTTTATCGGCCACACCGACAGCAATTTGCTAGGTGTGCGCGGCCGCAAAATTTTTACCGATAATTATGGGCTTTCACGACATCGAGCGAAGACCGCCATGCGCTACTTCCAGCGCGCACTTGACCTGCCTGATGCCGCAGTCGTTTTTACAGGGCGCGGTCCGGATGAGCCGGTAGCCGACAACAGCACAGTAAAAGGACGAGCGCTGAATCGACGTGTTGAGATCGAAGTCTCTTATCTGGTGCCTGATGGTGAAGAGGTTATTACTGGCGAAATCATGGCCTGTCCGGCTGGTGAACTACCCCCAACAATACAACCGTTGGCGGGGCAGGCGGATGAGCCCGTAAACCCTTATCGTATGACTCCCTGGCGCGTAAGCCTGGATGGCACACCACTCCAGGCTGAACATTCGCGCCACGGAGCTGACGTACAGCGCTGCATTGATGTGGCGCTGGAGAAGACGCAGATACAGCTTCAATATGACAATCTCCAGAGTGAACCAAAACTCAATGTCAGCGTCTGGCCCCGGCTGGCGATAGCGCAGAAGGAGATCACCTTTCGCAGCTGGAACAACTATCCCCACTGGATTAAACGTTCAGAAGTGATCATCTATACCTATGGTGTTAATGACCGGCGCGAGCATATCGCAGTCATCGCTCTGAATGATCAGGCAGAGGCCGTCTGGCAAGTGCCAGAAAAAGGGCAAATGGAACTCTGGTATGTGTTGCGCGTATACGATGCGCAAGGACGTTTTGATGAGACCGAACCGAAATTCCTTCCTAAAGCCGACCACTATCCTGATGGCGCGCCTGATCCAGCGTTGCGCGAAACGGCACTACGGGCGGGCTATGGTCTACAGAAGAGGAAAATACAGAACATTCCAGTGAATGGCGGCACAATTACCGTCAATGGCCTTAATGTACCGCAAGGACACTCGGTGTGGGTGATGGATCAGCAGATTCCGCTGGATGAAAAAAATGCATTTGCCGCGCAGCAGATTGTTCCAGCAGGACTACACACCGCTGAAGTGGCAGTGCTGGATGGCGCAGGTAACGGCGAACTTTTCTGGCGTGACCTGGCATTGAAGAAAAATGACTGGTTCTATGTCGGGATTGCAGATCTGACGCTGGGCATCAATAACAACAGCGGTTCTCCCGCACTCGTGAGCGGCGACGATGCACTCTATGATAAGCGTAACACCTATGGGCGTGTCGCCTATTACGCCAGAGGCAAGGTGAAGGATAAATACACCATCACCAGCAGTGTCGATAGCCGCGAAGAGCCGTTGAACGAGCTGTTCAGTAACTTTGCCAGAAAAGACCCACAGTCACTTCTGCGACGACTTGATAGCGAAGATTACTACCCTACCTTTGGTGATGATTCGACACTGGTAGAAGATGCACCGACGCAGGGAAAATTCTACGCCAAAATTGCCGATGAGAAATCCCATGCGCTATGGGGTAACTTCAAACTGGATCTGAGCAACAATGAGTTGACCACAATTAACCGGGGGCTCTATGGTGCCCACGGGCGTTTTCAGAGCGAGGCGTTCACCACGTTTGGCGAACGCCGAACACGCGTCGACCTGTTTGCAGCCGACCCGGGCAGTGTCGCTGCACGCGAAGAGTATCGAGGAACAGGTGGTTCGCTCTATTACCTGCAACACCGTGACATCACGCGTGGTTCGGAACAGGTTCAGGTGCAGGTACGCGACCGAGACTCTGACATCATACTCTCCTCAACCAATCTCATCGCCGGTCAGGATTACGATATAGATGAGTTACAGGGCATTGTGCTGCTGACCACTCCCCTCCCCTCCACAGCTAACGACAGCGCGCTGGTGCAGGCGAGTAGCCTCTCTGGTAACCCGGTCTATCTGGTGATTAATTATGAATATGTACCCGGATTCACAGACCCCGATCTACTGGCTAGTGGTGGACGTATCGAACACTGGCTAACAGACTCTATTCAGCTCGGGATGACAGCCAGTAGCCAGCAGCAGAGTGGTGGTGACCAGAAACTGGGTGGGGTTGATCTCACCCTGCGTAAAAGTGAGCGCAGCTGGGTCAAACTGATGACGGCAAAGACAGAGGGGCCAGGCGTGGTTGAACAGCAGTCAATTGATGGTGGATTTGGTTTCACCGGACAGCCTACTGCAGCCATTGATGAAAAAGCGGATGCGCAGCGAATAGAGGCTGCATTTGATCTCCAGGATGCGGGTTTCGACACTGCACTACAGGGCAGCCTCTATCTACAGCAGCGCGATGCGGGCTACAGCGCGCCAGGCCAGCAGGCGAGGCGAGACACTACAGAGCAAGGGATTAAACTACACACACCACTAGGTGATGCGACCACATTAGCGTTGCGCTACGACGCCAGAAACGAGAGCGCAGGACGTGACAAGGAGGCGTTAGAAGCCGAGCTGTCTCACCAGCTCACAGAGCGCTGGGAAGTGGGGGTCGGTGTGCGTGCTGATGAGAAGCGAGATGATACAGGGGTAACAAGCGAGGATCTCGGCGCACGTACTGATCTTGCCGTGCGTGTCGCATATCAAAGCTTCGATAACTGGGATCTGTACGGCTTTGTACAGGGAACAATGAACAGGGATCAAAATCGCAGAGGAAACAACCGAGCAGGTATTGGCAGCGGCTGGCAGTTCAGCGACCGGCTCAGATTAAATGCTGACATCTCAGATGGCAACCTCGGCACCGGAGCAACCGCCGGAGCTGATTTTCAACTGAGCGATCAGACCTCACTCTATTTAAACTATGGTCTCGACAGCGATAATCCTGGTACTGAGTATAGTGGCAGTAAAAGCACTGTAGTTGTGGGTGGCCGGAGCCGCTTCAGCGACCACGCATCTGTCTACGCTGAAGAGAAATACACCAGTGGTAATCAGCCGCGCGGCCTCACTCAGAGTTACGGTGTTGACCTCGCCCCGGATGACAAGTGGAGTTACGGCCTCTCACTGGAACAGGGCAAACTGGAAACGGCGAACTCGGGGCAGGTAAAACGTAAAGCGGTCGGCCTGCGGCTAGGTTACTCGCATGAAAAGAGCCGTTACGCGGGTGCGATCGAGTACCGGAACGACGATTCAGCACTGGAAGAGCGCAATAGCTGGCTATTACGTAATAGCTATAAATACCAGACCAGCATCGACTGGCGGCTGCTAGCGCGGCTCGATATTGCCGCCAGTCAATCGAGCAAAGGGGAAAGCTTTAAGGGGGACTTTGTTGAAGCGGTAGTCGGCTATGGTTACCGCCCTGTCAACAATAACCGTTGGAATAACCTGTTTAAATACACCTACTTTTATGATCTCACCTCGCCAGATCAGCTTTCACCCGCGGGGAGCTCGATCAACTACCAGCAACGTAGCCATATTCTCGCACTGGATGCCAACTACGACCTGACCAAACGCTGGACCCTGGGAGGCAAATACGCCTTCCGGCGCGCCGAACTGCGAGACCGCACAGGTTCAACAGCATGGTTCCGCAGTGATGCGCAGCTGATTATCGCCAGGATCGACTGGCACCTGGTTAAACGCTGGGATCTGATACTGGAAGGTCGTATGCTCGATCTGGTTCAAGCCAGGGATAGTCGCAGCGGCGCACTGGCCGCACTCTATCGGCATTTCGGCCAACATGCCAAAGTCGGTGCTGGCTTTAACTTTAGTGATTTTTCTGATGACCTGACCGACCTGGATTACAATAGCCGCGGATTTTTTATTAATATCATCGGAAAATTTTAGCAGTGATGCTCCTGAAAGCGCATGATTTAGGATATTTTCATGAGAAATAGTTTTTTGCTCCAGCAAGAGTAGACCGCACACAGACATTGAAATAGTGGCTTCAGAGAAGCCTGTTTCTGCGGTTCAACTCTGATAGAATCTGGCGCACTCACATTACGTCAACTTCAGGATTATCATGCGCGCTTCAAAGTTCCTCTCCGCCACCCTCAAAGAGACCCCTGCCGATGCAGAGGTGATCAGCCACCAATTGATGCTGCGTGCGGGGATGATCCGCAAACTCGCCAGCGGCCTCTATAGCTGGCTGCCACTCGGCCTGCGCGTCCTGCGAAAGGTCGAAAATGTGGTGCGTGAAGAGATGAACCGCGCCGATGCACAGGAGCTATTGATGCCGGCGATACAGCCGGCAGAGCTGTGGCAGGAGACGGCGCGCTGGGATCAGATGGGCGCTGAGATGCTGCGCCTGAAAGATCGGCATGGGCGCGACTTCTGCTTTGGCCCGACTCACGAAGAGGTGATCACCGACCTGATCCGAAACGAGATCCGCAGCTATAAACAGCTACCCGCCACCTTCTATCAGATACAGACCAAGTTTCGTGACGAACGTCGTCCTCGCTTTGGGGTGATGCGTTCGCGTGAATTTCTGATGAAAGATGCCTATTCATTCCACGCTACAGACGACTCCCTGCAGCAGACCTACGACATCATGTACGGCACCTATTCGCGTATCTTTGAGCGACTGGGACTCGATTTTCGCGCAGTACTGGCCGACACCGGCGCTATCGGTGGCAGCGCTTCTCATGAGTTCCATGTGCTGGCCGACTCCGGTGAAGATGCCATCGCCTTCTCATCCGATAGCGACTACGCCGCCAACGTTGAGCTGGCCGAAGCGGTCGCACCCAGCAGCGAACGTGCAGCGCCTGCCGAAGAGATGACGACCATCGCAACTCCTGGACAGCAGCGAATTGAAGAGGTTGCCGAGCTTCTGAAAGTCGAGCCATCCGCAATCCTTAAAACGCTACTGGTAAAGGGTGTGGATGACAGCGTGGTTGCGCTGGTGCTGCGCGGCGATCATGAACTGAATGTGCTCAAAGCGGAAAAGCTGGCGCAGGTCGAAGCTCCCCTTACCTTTGCCACTGCCGAACAGGTAAAGGCTATCGCCGGTTGCGAGCCGGGCTCCGTTGGCCCCAGAGGACTCACCATCACCGTGATCGCAGACCACAGCGCAGCGCATGCAGCCAACTTTATCTGTGGTGCCAATCACGATGGCCAGCATCTAAGTGGCGTCAACTGGGGGCGTGACCTGCCGCACCCGGCCACTGCGGATATCCGTAATATCGTTGCTGGCGACCCCTCACCGGATGGCAACGGCACATTATCGATCCGGCGCGGCATAGAGGTTGGTCACATCTTCCAGCTCGGCCAGAAATATAGTAAAGCAATGGAGGCGACCTGCCTTAACGAGCAGGGCAAAAAAGTGACGATGACAATGGGCTGTTACGGCATCGGGGTGTCGCGGGTGGTTGCAGCAGCTATTGAGCAGAACAACGACGACGGCGGCATCATCTGGCCGCAGGCGATTGCGCCATTTCAGGTGGCGCTACTTCCGCTCAATATGCATAAATCCCAGCGTCTGCGTGAGGCGTGTGAAGCACTCTATGAACAGCTGACGGCTGCGGGTATTGAGGTGCTATTTGAAGATCGCAAGGAACGCCCCGGGGTGATGTTTGCCAATACTGACCTCATCGGCATTCCTCATCGGCTGGTACTGGGTGAGCGCGGCCTTGATGCGGGTATCGTTGAATATAAACATCGCCGCGACGCTGAAACAAGCGAGATTCCACTGGCAGGGGTCATCGACTTTATAAAAAACCGGCGATAACCACTAAAGCAACAACATCCGCCTGACGATCTATTGGGTAGCATTATCGCAGCGGATGTTTATGTTTAATCGATTCAAACAAATTTCTCTTTCATCACACTGGCTATGGGTGCTGGCGTTCTGCTACCTGCTCGCCACCCCACCACTGCAGGCAAAAGGGCAGGCTCTCGATCCAGAGCTGCGTAACCTGCTGGTGAGCGCCATTAATGACAGCGACAGTTTTCAGGATCGTTTTGATGCCGAGGTGTGGCTGCTCGACATGTCAAAAAGACTACAAAAGCGTGTGCGTAAACAGAACCATAAACAGCAGCTACAACTGCTCAAGCTGATCCATGCCGAGGCGACACGCGCAGCACTGCCACCCGAACTGGTTCTGGCGGTAATTGAAGTTGAGAGTAATTTTGATCGCTGGGCACTCTCTCACGCCGGTGCTCAGGGGTTGATGCAGGTGATGCCGTTCTGGCTTAAGGAGATTGGGAAACCGGATGACAACCTCTTTCATGTGCAGACCAACCTGCGCCTCGGCTGCACCATCCTCAAATATTATCTCGACAAGGAGAACGGTGACCTGACTCGCGGACTGGCGCGCTATAACGGCAGCCTGGGGCGGAACGTCTACCCAAATAAGGTGTTTGAGGCGCTACGAAAACGCTGGTACCGACAGTAACAACACACCACCTCTACAGGCTAACTTAATAGTCGCTCGAATCGTCTCGCGCTATTTCAAGGTGCCGGTGATAAACCGAGTCCTGTATCAAACGCTTACGAATGGAGGCTAGCCAGCTAGCATCAAAGGTACAGCTGGTTAACACCTCCTGTAGAACGATTCGCTGCGCATCCAGATCCGCTCGCAATAAGCAGCGCGCTTTAGACCTGGCGAGTATTTGTGTTGGTGAGTGGCTCTCTATCTCCCACTCATTCAATACGATCACCTTCATTAACGACTCTCTGATATGGCTGTTTGCCATTTTTAACTCGGAGAGTTCAATCGTCTCAACCAGCGGCACATATGTTTCATCCTTCTCAAACCACGAAAGAGCTGGCATTGAGGCAACGATAAAAAATAGAACAAAAAAAGTACGCATCACTTCATCTCTAATAACAATATTCAACATCATGAGACTTACTGTTGAGTCTCATCATTTAAAACAGATGAGACCTTTGCACGATTGTTCTTTTCTCCTCTGGCGGTGTTAAAAGCGTACTCAATCGGTCATTTATAGCCATAAACTCCCTCACTCCGTGCGCTTTTGCCTGGCCAGAGTACAAAATTCCTGCTCGTGCAAAGGTCTCAGATAATAATTTAAACAGCAAAAGTGGTGGAAAGAATTTTACACCATCACTGCTGCCCAATGGTACTCCGCTGCCAGCCATGCTCATCACTATACTGTAGCTCAAATGCAGGCCAGTAATGGTTGTCCAGCTTTAACGTCAGCATGGTCTCTTTACCATTCAGGCTTAATAGTTTAACCCGCACCGATTCACGCCCGGCGATCTCCTTTAAGCGGGCAACAAAGCCATCAAGGTCCCGAATCGCGACACCTTCCAGCTCTGTCAGTATAGAAGAAGGGTAGACGCCATAATGTGCTGCGGGGCTCCCCTTCCAGGTCCACGAGATGTAGAGGCCGTCATCATTGCGCCCCCGTTGTGCTGCTATTTCACGCTGCTGGCGATGAAAGATCGCCCCTGCCCAGCTGACAATCCGGCTTAAGCCGATGCCGTCCAGCGCTTCTGTCGGCAAATTCACTTCGACTATCTCACCCCGGCGCAGCACCGTCACCTTTAGCTCGGCCTGCTGTGCGGCACGCTCAACCTCAAGAAAGGTCGTCACCACACGGCCATCTATCGCCAGCAGAAGATCCCCCTCTTCCAGTAGACTGGCAGCCGGAGTTCCCGCGACCACGCGCTCCACATGCAGCACATGGCGCTGCTCTGGATCGTGAGCCTCCATCTTCAGCGCCCATTCGGTATCAAGGCCACGCTTGCGCGCCTCATTCAACGGCATAAAATTCAATTCGCTCGATATGGTGCGGGTGATCGCCGTTGATGTCGCCTGCTGCTGACGCTTTAACAGATCCTGCACCAGCTCTGCAGAGACTCCGATCACCATACTGCTAAATTTGTTATTACGCTGATAACCGAAGCTGGACCATAGCGCCTGCACTGCTCCTTCATGATCGGTTAACACCCCTCCCACTGTGTTGGCCTGACTGGTCAACGAGATCACTTCAACATTGGTGGCGCGATAACGTGGCACTGATGGTAGCGGCAGACTAAGCATATCGATTTCGGCAACGGTGGTTTTATGTGCAATCAGTTTATGATTCATTTTTGTGCCGACCAGCCACACATCATCCCCCGGGGATAACCCTTTATCAGAGAAGGTGACGTTACGCACCGGGGTGTCGCCAATCAATGCCGGATCGTAGGAGACCATCGCAATATTATGCAGGGGGTGAATGTATTCTATTTTTCCCGGCACCTCTAACGAACCGGCAAAGATGATCGCCACATCACCCATCGTCGTTGGCACCGTATCACGATCCACCAGCACCCAGCCGCGCTGGGCATCCACCACCAGGCCCGCACCGGTGTAACGGGTATCGCTGATGCCCTCTACCACATAGGGCATATCAAAGTTCACCTGCACCAGCGACTGAGCCATCCGCTGCAGCGCCGGGATTGTCGAGGTGATAAAACGTGTGGTGCCTGGCTGCTGCTGGGCAACCGCTGTCTGAGCTGGCCACTCCTCACACGGCCACACTCCTGTTTTGTCATCACGGTGACAGGTCGCGGCGATAAACCAGCGGCGATCCATCGTGACAATACGCTGCATCTGCTGTCGTGGATTGATCAACAGAAAAAATCGTACTGAAAAACGTTCACCATCGCTTAGAGTCTTTAATATCGCCTCTGCATCATCGATCGTTTTGACGGGCTGCCCGGCGATTGAGGTGATCACACTGCCGCGCCCAATCGACTCATTGCCGAAGGCGTAACCACCGTAAGCGACATAAAGGCCAGAAACCGGGATATGAAAACTGCGCGCCTGCTGATACGAGAGGTCATGCAGAATGGCCCCACCAACATCGATATAACGCGACGGTGTGATCTCATCCAGATCCTGCACCTTAAGCGTCACTTCAAGCTGCTCGCCAGCGCGTTCAATGGTGACGGTAATCGCCTCCCCCACATGGCGATCAAGCATCGCCTCCAGGGAGACAAAATGGCGAATCCATTCACCATTTATTTTTAACAGGATGTCACCCGCTTCCAGCAACCCTTCCGCAGGGCCTTGCGGCACATAATATGCGACGGTCAGCAGGCCGATAGCATCGGGATCCTGCGCACGCACCTGCTGTTCACTTTTATCACTCAGGCCGAGACGGTGCAGCTCATCATAAGGCTGGTACTGAAAGGTTGTCTGCAGGGTACCTCGGATGATCTTCTCCCCCTTGCGGAGAAGTTCGAAGGCGTGGACGACACGATCAAGCGGCAGATAAAAACTGGCGGCATTGCGCATATTGCCGCCGGCGTTGAGGGCGATCACATTACCCTCAATATCAATTACGGGAGCACCCGATGAGCCGCCGCTGGTGGATGAGGCGGCCTGAATATAGAAAGTATTAAAATCGTTAAAACCACCCGGGCCATATGCAGGCGCCTGGCGATCGAGCCGCGCAATGGTACCCGAAAGAATCGAAAGCTGCTCGCCCCCATCATTCCCTACCACCTTGATTTCACGGCCGCGCTGCACCCCCTCCGGCAGTAGTTTTAGCGCCTCGGGTTTGTTATAGGTGAGCGCTTTCGGGTCATATTTGAAGAAGCCAAAATCGTGGATGGGGTCTCGGTAGATCGGTATCAGTTTGATCTCTTCTCGATTCAGGAAGATACCCTTGGCCACTGTCGGCCCCGGCTGTACCACGTGGCGGTTGGTTAACACAATGCCCTGCTCGGCATCGATCACAAAACCGGTCGCCTCTACTGAATTATTGATGCTGGTATCAAAAGAACGCGGTGCATCTACCCGTATCGCCAGCACCGCCTGCGCTACATGATCAATCGCCTCTTCCCAGCGCTGCTCTTCACTGGCCTGTAGTGGCGTCATCACCCCCACAAAGATTAACAACGAGAAGAAAAGTGCTTCAAACTGGAGCAAGGATTGTCTGCAACCTGTAAACCGGGATCTCATCATTAAAACCACTTTCTCTTAAATCAGGAACAAGTCCGCCGATTCTCTCACAACTTGGCAGTTAGCAGAAATAAGCCTGCGACCACTCATGTTACACTGTCGTCAGAATATTGAGACTAGATTGCAGTAATCCCCCATGAACAAGCAGAAACGCACCGAGATATTTGAACGCCTGCGCGCGGCTAATCCACACCCCACCACGGAGTTGCACTACACGACGCCGTTTGAGCTGCTGATTGCGGTTATCCTCTCTGCGCAGGCAACGGATAAAGGGGTCAACAAGGCAACCGCCCGACTCTTCGCCGTCGCTAACACACCGGCAGAAATTCTCGCATTAAAAGAAGATGGATTAAAACACTACATCAAAACCATCGGGCTGTTCAACAGTAAGGCTGCCAACATCATCAAGACCTGCGCTATCCTCAAAGAGCAGTACAACAGCGAGGTTCCGCAAACGCGCGAAAGCCTGGAAGCGCTGCCCGGCGTGGGCCGTAAGACCGCCAACGTCATCCTCAACACCGCCTTTGGCCAGCCGACGATTGCCGTTGACACCCACATATTCCGGGTCTCCAATCGCACTAGAATCGCCCCTGGAAAGAACGTTCTGGAGGTTGAGCGCAAGCTGGTCAGATTGATCCCCGAAGCGTTCAAACTCGATGCCCACCACTGGCTGATCCTGCACGGGCGCTACGTCTGTGTGGCACGCAAACCGCGCTGCGGTGCCTGTGTGATTGAGGATCTTTGTGAATACAAACAGAAGGTAGTCGAGTAGACTATAATCTGCAAAGAATAGCCATTAACCTGAGAATTTACGATGTTCTTTTCAAAAGACCGACACAAGATGCGCCAGTTCTTTTTTGATATCTGGCAGAAGCACAACCGGGGCAGTGAGCCGCTGGAACCAATCGAGCAGATCATCGCCGGTATTATTCAGCAGCACCCGGAATATCATGCGCTGCTGGCAGATCCTGATGCGGTGATCGACCGGGATTTCACCCCTGAAATGGGCCAGAGTAACCCCTTCCTGCATATGGCTATGCATATCGCAATTCAGGAGCAGCTCGCGACCCAACGTCCCAAAGGGATTGTCGCCGTCCACCAGTCACTGCTCGGTAACGGTAATGACCCCCATGCGGTTGAACACCAGATGATGGAACCACTGGGTGATATGCTGATGCAGGCACAGCGTCGCAACACAGCACCCGATGAAAAACGCTATTTAAAGGGACTGCGAAAGCTGGTTAAAAAATAGACAGGTAAAACTACAACCCATTGTTTTATAAGGAATTAAGCGTACTATTGCGCAGCAAAGCAAGGCGTTAGATACTACAACTAATCACACCGATGCCGATATAGCATTTATGTGTATAGGGATGTTTTTATCAGGCTGCAGAGCCTTCCTCTCGTTTGCGCTCTTTTTCTCAAGGTAAGCCACTTGTTTAATTACACTGCTACAAATTGCCCGCCAAACCGTTCTAGCGCTCAGCTGGCTGTGTGGCTGATGCTGGCCTGCCTGCTGCCGAGCAGTGTGCACGCCGTTCCAACCCAGTGGCAGTGGGCACACCCTTTTCCACATGGCAACCAGATTAACGCCACCATCTGGGGCGATTCTGAGTTTATTGCGGTGGGGGAAGGTGGCAATATCATCACCTCTCCTGATGGTGCCATTTCCGACAACTGGACGCTTGTGGAGTCAGAGACCAACCAGAACCTGAATGACATCGCCTGGAACGGCAGTGACAGCCTGGTTATTCAGAGTGGTGAAAAGCGTTATGTCAGCGTCGGTGACCAGGGGGTCATCATCAGCACAGACAGTGATATGCAGTGGCAGCTTCGCAACTCTGGGGTGACGCATAAACTCAGCCAGGTGATCTGGGTCGACAAACCCGCACTTGAAGACTCCTTTTTTTTAGTCATTGGCGAATACACCACCACCATTAATGACCCCATTAACGGCTCAATCAGCCGGCCCGCGGCGGCCATTCTCACCAGTCCCACCGGCTATAGCACCTGGAGGCTTGAGAGCGCCACCCTCAATCCCGACCGTTTTGATAACATTCCCCCGCCACGCCTCAATGGTGTCACCTGGAATGGCTCGCTGTTTGTTGCAAGCAGCGATGCGGGGGCGATCCTCACCAGTGAGGACGGCATTGCGTGGCACACGCGTTCAATCAACGGCATCGCATGGAATGGCATCGACTATCTGGCCGTAGGTGATAACGGCCTGGCGCTCACCAGCAGCGACGGCACTAGCTGGACCACACTCACCTCACCTGTCACCACTAACCTGCATGCGGTGACATGGGGAGATGACCGTTTTGTCATAACCGCCGCTAGCGGCACCATCATCAATGCAATAACAACGACTCCCTGGACATGGAATGTTGAGGATGCAGATCCAGATGACTTATTGAGTTCAACAACACTGCGGGGTATCGCTACCAATGGTGGCCTGCTGGTCGCCGTCGGCGACAACGGTACGATTTTAACACGCCCCCACAGCAGTGGCACACCCTCCCCGACATGGGTCGCACGCACTTCCGGCACATCCAGCAACACGTCGGAGAACCTGTACGACATCGCCTTAAACAGCGCTAATTTTAGATTTTCAGCGGTCGGTACAAACGGTACGATACTGACAAGCACTAACGGTATTGACTGGGCACCCCCTTCAGCGGTGTCACCCGCAGAATTTACCACCGACCTGTTCAATATCTCATCAGGTAATAATCTGATGATCGCCACAGGCAAAGCGGGCACCATCATCTCATCGAGTGATGATGGCGCTACATGGACAGAGTGCACCACCTCAAGCTGTGACAGTATTGCCGATGAGTGGCTGCTCGATAGCAGCTGGGACGGCACCAACCATGTTGTCGTCGGCAGCAACGGCACCCTGATCACCTCTAGCGATGGCATCAACTGGACTGCACAGAGTGCGCAGACAACCGAACACCTGTTTAGCATCGCCAGTGATGGTGCATCAAGAGTCCTTATCGGCGGTGAATATAGCACCCAGATAGCGACAGATGACGTGAGTGCGATTCTCTCCAGCGACCTTGTGATGACCAGCATGCCCGATGCTACCACCTTCACCAGTGGACGCATCACACAGGAAGCGCTCAATGAGATCCTCTATTTCAACAACCGATATACAACCGTAGGTAGTACAGGCACCATCTTAACCAGTGATAACGGCATCTACTGGGCACCTCCGAACAGTATCACCGGGGGTAGCGAGATAGCCAATGATCTGTTTGATATTAGCGTCACAGATAGTGATGATAACCATCTCACCGCTTCCGGCGCATGGGGAACACTACTACAGAGCACTGACAACGGTCTAAACTGGAACAGCATCGGCCCACCCGTCGCTGGCAATGCCGACTTCCTTAACGGCATCACCTCCAACCTGCTATCAAACCCAGGGACCCCAACATTGGTCACAGCTGGAAGCGGTGGCGCCGCCTTCACCAGCACCGATAACGGCACTAGCTGGAGTGCGACCGCCGGCCCCACTCAGACGATTGAAGATATCAATGCACTAGCTGCGAGTGATGCATTACTGATTGCGGTGGGTAATAAAGGGGTTATTTTAAAGAGTAGTGACAGCGGCATAACCTGGGCAACGCAGGTACCAACATCCACCTGTGGTACCAACCACCTTCGCGCTGTCAGCTGGAGTGATGCCACCTCACGCTTTGTCGCCGTCGGTGACTTCGGCACCGTCTGTCATAGCGATGACGGCACCACCTGGCAACCACCACCTGTTTCTGCCAGCTTACCCGATAGCTCAAGCTCCTTATACGGCATTACCTGGGGGAAGGATCAGTTTATTGCGGTTGGCGGCTCCACGCTCAATAGTGTTGTTTACACCAGCCCAGATGGTGATCTCTGGACACTCAGAGACTCAAACGAACCCTATATCCTGCGAGACATCATCTGGGATCAGGACCATTTTATTGCTGTCGGTGATGGCGGCACCATCATCACCAGCCCTAAAGGGATCTCCTGGACCAGAAGGAGCAGCGGCACCACCACGAACCTCACAAATATTGTGGCTAACGAAGCGATAGCCATTGCGACAGGGGCCACAACAGCGCCTCTCGCCACCACTATAATTCTCCGAACTGGAAACGTCTGGCAGGGGGGGGACGATCAAGAATTAGCCAACTTTTTCATCAACGACCTCGCTTTTGGTGGCACCCAGTTTGCAGCCGTCGGCCCTTCTGGTGAGATCGCAATCAGAGAAGATGGTGGAGAGTGGAAGCTGGTAACAACCGGCACTAACAGTCTGTTTAAAACGGTTATCTGGGATAGCAGCAAGTTCATTACCGCTGGAGCAGCAGGCCACATTCTCTATGCAAACAACCGAGACCTGGTGATCAGCGGCGGCTTTACAACCGAAACGGTGCGTGATGGCGAGACAGCTCGCTACATCTTTACCGTGACTAACAGAGGGCTATCAACCGCGACCAATGTCAGCTACCAAGGGGAGCTATCATCAAACAGCACCCTTCTTTCCGCCAGCAGCAGCCGCGGTAGCTGCTCGCTCGCTCAACCATTAATCTGTCTGCTGGGTGACATGGCCACCGACGAAACTGCCACCATCACAATTGATATCACTACCACGGCTGTCGGTGCTCAACTGCACCGAGGGACAGTAACGGCTGACGGGGGTAATGATAGTGATGAAGCAAATAATACGATCGCTATCACCCTTGAGGTCTCCCGTGGCAATGCTGAAAGTGGTGGCGCCGCCGTTGGCTATTGGCCACTGGCAACTATTCTGCTCTTCCTATTATTAACCAAGCGAAAGGGGAATCGTCGCCAACAGAAGAGAGGAAGGCTAACACTCGCCACCCATTACTCAGGCCACTCCAGTTTGTAATCAAACGCTTTGGTGTAGTGATCTGCACCGCAGATAAAGTCAAACTCCAGCACCCACTCCCCTCCCATGCTGAATTCACCACTCTTCCCGTCATAAATACCAACTTTTGCCTGGTCCACCATTAATACAAAGGTTTTATCCAGTGCCATCTCATGGCCCGGCATATACTGACGAAAACGGACCTCACAATTACTCACCGGCTGGTTGATGCCGTCACGAATGGCGAATGAAACCGCCGCATTCTGACCCACCATCAGCGGTGCCGGGTCGGTCTTCACCTGTAATTCATAACCACCCACCGAGCCTGTTTTTGCCGGCTGAAAATCGGAGCAGGCGGTCAGCAGGGCGCATCCGCCCACTATCATATAACTTGCTATTCTCATCACTTATTTCCCTTCATCACTTAGCTATTTTTCTTCTGGATCAGTTCAATTTTGTACCCATCGGGATCTTCAACAAAAGCGATTACGGTTGTACCACCCTTCATTGGCCCCGCATCTCGCACGACTTTTCCGCCACGTGCTCGAATCTCTTCACAGGCCAGGCTGGCGTCATCCACCTCTAATGCGATATGGCCAAAGCCATTGCCCAGCTCATATTCATTCACATCCCAGTTATGGGTTAGCTCTATAACTGCCCCCGCCGCTTCATCATCATAACCAACGAATGCGAGTGTAAAACGTCCTGTGGGGTAATCATTGCGCCGTAGCAGGCGCATGCCGAGCACCTCGACATAAAAATTAATTGATGACTCAAGGTCGGTCACTCGGATCATAGTATGGAGAATGCGCATCAGATAGTCCGTTCGTTGTTATTAAAGGTTGCGTTGAAATAGCCTCCTCAGCTTTCAACCCTGGGCAGCCATCAAACCGTCACGACTTGCCCGGAGAACGCTTAAGCAGGTCACTCAACGGCTCTGGCTTGGCGATATTATACCCCTGTGCATAATCAACACCCAGCGCCTTAACGCAGCGGTAGATCTCATCATTCTCAACAAACTCAGCAATCGTTTTAATTTCCATCACATGACCAATATGATTGATCGATTCAACCATCGCACAATCGACAGGATTATCAACGATTCCGCGAATAAACCCGCCATCAATTTTAAGGTAATCAACGGGCAGATTTTTAAGATAGGCGAAGGATGAAAGCCCGCTCCCAAAATCATCCAGTGAAAAACGGCAGCCAAGCATCTTAAGCTCAGAGATGAAATGGATCGCCTCACTCAGATTGGAAATGGCAGCGGTTTCGGTAATCTCAAAAGAGAGGCTTTCTGGCCGAACATCATAAATGGAAAACTGCTCGCGCAGATACTCCATCAGCCCTTCACCGCTTAACGAGGCGCCCGACAGATTAATCGCATAGACAATATCATCGCGACCACTCGCTTCACAAAAAGAGAAGACGTTGCGAATTACCCAGCGATCAATCGCCGGCATCAGATCAAAACGTTCTGCCGCAGGAATAAAAGCCATCGGGAAGACCAGTCGGCCTGTATCATCTCGCATGCGAAGCAGTATCTCGACATGGCTACTCTCCTTTATATCCTGTAGTGGCACAATCGGCTGGTAGTAGAGATGAAAGCGATTCTCTTCTAACGCCCGGTTAATTCGGGAGACCCACTGCATCTCACCATGACGAGTAACCAGCTCTTTATCATCTGGCTGATAAATATAAACTCTGTTGCGCCCTTTATCTTTGGCCACATAACAGGCTGCATCGGCTGCACTCAGCAGATCAGTCGTGCTGCCACTATCCGAGCCGATCGAGACAAGACCGATACTGGCACCAATCTCAAAGCTTTTCTCCTGCCACACAAAACGAAACTCTCTAACTGTCTGACAAAACTCTTCGGCAATCTCCTCAGCTTTCTGCAGTCGACAGTCGCCAAGCAACACCCCAAACTCATCACCACCCAGCCTCGCCAACGTATCGCGCTCCCTCACCTGCGCCTGTAATAGCGTTGTCAACTGGCGTAACAGCTCATCACCCGCCACATGGCCGCAGGTATCGTTTACAATCTTGAACTGATCCAGATCCATATAACAGAGTGCATGCTGCTTATTTTCCTGGCGCGCGCTCTCCAGCAATAGTACCAGACGACGTTCAAATTCTCGGCGATTGATCAAGCCAGTCAACGCATCATGTGTCGCCTGATAGGAGATCTTGTTCGCAAGCCCGCGCAGCTCTGTCACATCATGAAAAACAATCACCACCCCGACCACATCATCTCCTCTGTCAAGGATAGGACTGGCCATCACTTCAATGGCAAACTCTTTTCCTGTGAACTGGTTAACGATCACCTGACCCGGCAGCGCAACCCGATGCCCTTTCTTCAGGCACGCTTCAATTGGGCCACAAAATTTATGATGTGTTGTCTCATCATAAACATCGACTACTTCTCCTAGCCGCTTGCCTTTACACTCTTCAAATTCAACTCCTGCTAGCATTTCTGCACGAGGGTTCATGTAGTCCACCAGGCCGCGAGCATTGGTGGTAATCACACCATCACCAATCGATTCCAGTGTAATTTGCGCCCGCTCTTTCTCCTTAAAGAGTGCGCGCTCCAGCCGCTTATGTTCTGTCACATCAGTTCTGATCGCCACGTATTGATACGGCTCGCCCGTCGAATCGACAAATGGCACGATGGTTGAATCTACCCAGAAGTAATCGCCACCCTTCTTTCGGCTTCGTATCTCACCATTCCAGACATTGCCAGCCTTAATGGTCACCCAGAGCTCTTCGAAAAACTCATCAGAATGGTAACCCGAGTTCATCACTCGATGGTTTTTACCTATCAGCTCATCGCGACCATACTGGCTAACATCACACAACTTATCGTTGGCATAGGTAATAACGCCATCTCTATCCGCGATACTCACAATCGAATGTTGATCCAGCGCAAACTTCTGGTAGTTAAGGTCACGGACAGTGCGCCTCAGTGTTGTTGCGCTCTTTTTTAACTGCCACATAATAAATGCTACATAGATTAGCAGCGCGACCGCAAAGAGATAGAGATAGAGGCGATAGATATTGGCTCGGTGGACTAACGTCTCATGATGGTGACTATATAACGCCAACAGCTCATCGACCTGTTGAGCTGTTGCGGACGATGTCAGCATCATAATCATCTGGTCGACCGCCTGCTTCTCATCCATTACAACCTTCAGATGCTGAGCAAGGCGGCGCACATCTTCCTGAACAGCTAACGGGTAGTGCTCAACATCCTGCATCACTTTTTCATAATGAGAGAGCACGTGCGCCTTGAATATAGTACTGCCATCGCTATAGTAACTTAACAGGTCGCGCACCATATCGTTCAGCACTATTACCACCTCAACATCAGCGTCTTGCGCTTCCATGTTAGTCATTAGCTGGTCTGTTAACCAGGGGATGTAATGAATCGAATTCCTCAGGACCGCATTGTGCGCCTTAAATGCTTCAAGCCGCTCCTCCTTTGCCAGCAGTAACGCCTCTATCGCATCCAGTTTCAGGTCGATATCAACATTACCCTGATGATAAATACCCGATGATCCAACCACCAGCTCTCGGTGCGTCTCTTTGAGCTGTTGCATCCACAGTACCAGCGGGTCATAGTGGGAGAGCAGCTCATTTCGAGAACGCAGGACATCACGCCCAAGGTTGGCGTCCAGCTGCTGCAAATGAGAGAGATTATTTAATATCGCGTTATAGCTTTTTCCATCAACGGCCTGTGTCTTAATATAGAGAAACGTCATCAACATGACGGCGATGATGCCGATCAGCGATTGCTTGATAGTCGATGCCGTCATCACTCACCGCCCATGCCAGGCCCGTTTAGCGAATGGAGAAATGCCACTATCAAACGGGCATCATCAATCGGTATGGGACGACCCAGTTGATAAGAGGCCATCACCATCACCGCCTGCTCGAGTGTTGCGACAGAACCATCATGAAAATAAGGTGCCGTTAATGCAACATTGCGCAGGCTCGGGACACGAAAACGGTGCCTGTCATCATCCTTACCTGTGACATTAAATCGACCCATATCCACTTCAAAGATTGGGTTACGATCAGCAAAATAGTCACCCATGACACCAAATAGCTGAAACATATTGCCACCAATATTGCCTCCCTGATGACATGCACTACACCCGTAGGACTTGAACAGCTGATAGCCGTTCTGCTGCTCAGGCGTTAATGCATTTTCCTCTCCCAGTAAGTAGCGATCGAATGGCGCACCAATCGTGATTAATGAACGCTCAAATGCTACCAGCGCATCAATCACACTCTCTTTGCTGATCCCATTTTCCGGGTAGGCTTGCGAAAACATCGCCTGGTATTCCGCAATAGAGGCGAGGGTTTCGAGCAGCTCCTGCCAGTCTGCGCCCATCTCAGTCAGGCTGGTCAGCGACTCATCAACCTGCGCTTCAAGTGTTTCTGCTCGCCCATCCCAGTACCATCTAAAGTTGTTCGCACTGTTATAGACACCAGGTGTATTGATGCTTCCGCGAGAAGGGTCGCCTCCTAACGCGTGAGAACGGTGGTCGACACCACCCTCATTCAGTCGATGGCAGCTGTCACATGAAATATCGCCTCGTGGCGAAAGGCGCTTATCTAAAAATAGTCGCCGACCAAGCGCCACCTTCTCTTCATTTAGATTCCTGGGTTTTCTGACCGGCTGAAGCGGTTCATTGATTAACTGTGCCGAAGGAAGCCTGGGCAAATTGAAAGGGTCAGCATCGATTATTGTGGGAATAGAGGTGTCGTCATCATGGCTCATCTGCCCCAGCACCCAGGGGAAGGAGGCGAAAAACAGCAGCAGTAGCACGCCATAGATAACATTATTGTTTTTCATTAATCACGCCCAACATCCTAACCTTGAGAATAAAAGGCCAGTCGCCAGTACAACTTCATCACAAATTGCACTAGCGGCTGTTTGCCTGATTAAGCGGCCCGTATCAAAACCTATAACTTCTTAGCAGCAATACGCAGACGCAGCGCATTCAATTTAATAAAACCCTCAGCATCCTGCTGGTTATAGCTTCCTGCATCATCTTCGAAGGTGGCAATGTTGGCATCAAACAGACTATCCGACTGTGACTGACGTCCCACCACGATCACATTACCTTTATAAAGCTTAATGCGTACAACACCATTCACCCGCTGTTGCGAAGCATCGATCATCGCCTGCATCATTTTACGTTCAGGACTCCACCAGTAGCCGTTATAGATCAGGGTGGCATAACGTGGCATCAGCTCATCTTTCAGGTGAGCCACTTCACGATCAAGGGTGATCGACTCAATTGCACGGTGCGCCTTCAGCATCACCGTCCCCGCGGGTGTTTCATAGCAGCCGCGAGACTTCATGCCCACATAGCGGTTTTCAACAATGTCATCACGCCCCACGCCATTTTCACCCCCTACCTTGTTCAGGTAGCGCATCACTTCAGCAGGGCTCATCGCCTGACCATCAATCGCAACGATGTCACCCGCTTTATAAGTTAGTTCAAGGTAGCGCGCCTGGTCGGGTGCCTGCTCCGGACTAACCGTCCAGCGCCACATATCGGCTTCCGGCTCTGCCCATGGGTCTTCCAGGATGTCGCCTTCATATGAGATATGTAACAGATTAGCATCCATTGAGTAGGGGGATTTCTTACCGCGCTTCTGCTCAATCGCAATGTTGTGCTGCGCGGCATAGGCCATCAACTTCTCCCGTGAGTTCAGGTCCCATTCACGCCACGGGGCGATGATCTTCACATCGGGTTTCAATGCATAGGCGCCCAGCTCGAAGCGCACCTGATCATTACCCTTACCGGTCGCGCCGTGAGAGACCGCATCGGCCCCCGTCTGGTTCGCAATCTCAACCAGCCGTTTGGCGATCAGTGGCCGCGCAATGGAGGTGCCCAGCAGGTACTCCCCTTCATAAACGGCATTGGCACGAAACATTGGGAAGACATAGTCACGCGCATACTCTTCACACAGATCCTCAATATAGATCTCTTTAATCCCCATCGCCTCTGCTTTTGCGCGCGCCGGCTCTACCTCTTCGCCCTGCCCAATATCAGCAGTAAAGGTCACCACTTCGCAGTGGTACTCATCCTGCAGCCATTGAGCGATGATTGAGGTATCGAGACCGCCGGAATAGGCCAGTACAACTTTATTGATATCTGTTTGCGACATTCAAATTAATCCTGTAAATAACATGGTAGCTTTGGCTTGAATTATAGCCTAAATGGTACGTTTCAGCCGAATAATAACGCTATTCCAGCGGGTAGCTTGACATTCTCTGTCAGGCAATCACAGCCGCTACCTCTGTCTCAGGCACCGACACCACCAGCGCAGCAGCGTATTCGAGAAAACCGCACCGCACGACAATAACATCATGCGATAAACCCATTTCCGCTCGACCTTGCAGGGATTGGCCGGGTCAAGCCAGTTCGACTGCTGCGAGAGTAGCGCCAGCGTCTTAAGCCCGATCAACATCGGCCACAGCGCCGCCAGTCGCAGCCGTAGACAGCGCCGCGGCAGCGCTACAACATACTGCTCCGCTGCGCTGTAGTGATCCAGCGCGATGCCGATCCCTCTGGTCAACAGCGGCCGTGCCATCTCACTACGGGTGATTTTCAACAGCTCATCGGCGCTCAGACCGACCTCATCCAGCCACGGTTGCGGCAGATAGCAGCGGCCGATACGGAGGTCTCGCGGCACGTCGCGCAGGATATTGGTTAACTGCAACGCCTTACCAAAACGGATACCTAACTGAGAATATCGGGCTTGCTGAGCGTGCCACCCCTGCAACGCGTCAATGTGGGCGATCGAGATATCGGTCCAGAATTCACCCACACAACCGGCCACCCGATAGGTGTAGCGATCCAGTTCTCTCTGGTCGCTCAGCGCAGTAATGGTGAGCTGACCCGCCACTGGCGCTGGGAAATTTTCAAGGTCACTCAGCATGCCATCAAGCAGAGTCATCACCACCTTTCTGATCAAAGCCCTGTCTGGCACTGTCTGCCGCGCTAGCAACTCAAACAGCGGTGGCAGCTTTGTCAGCAGCGCTTTTTCAAGCGCATGATCCAGCTTGCCAACAAACGCAGATTGCAGCTGCTCCAGCACCGCATGCGATCGCTCATCTGCGACTAACTGGGTACGAAGATGAAGTAACGCCGCGCGACGCTGTTCGGCGGCCACAATCTCCGTATCGGCAATCGTATCGGCCGCGCGCGCCAGGAGATAGGCGACACTGATCGGCTCGCGTAGCGGCTGCGGTAGCACCTTCAGGGTCAGATAAAAGCTGCGCGAGACACCACGTAACAGATCATTTAAGAGGTATTTTCGCTGCACATCGTCCAGTGTCTGTGGCAAAAAAGAGGCGGGTTCAGGCGACATCGGCGTTACCCTTGACCACGGTGGGCAGTAAATCTGCAAAGACAAAACCACCGCGCGTAACCACCTCGCCAGGTGTGACATCGATCGCACGGTCAAACATCGGCCCGGCAAAGACAAAGCTATGAAACTCACCATTTTCACCACACGGATCAACCGCGGCCGGCAGCTGGTCGAGCAGTGTTTGATCAAACGCTCGCCCAGCAAACGGTGCGGGCAGCTGGCGCGGGTCAACACAGGTTAAATATGCCCGCAGGCCGCCCTCTATCATCGCCTGCGATAAGGTTGTCGTCGAAATACCCCACAAAGGGAAAAGCGGCTCGATGCCAGAACCCGCCAGCTTCTGCTCCCGGTACTCACGAATATCCGTTAAGAAGAGATCCCCAAAAGCAAAGCAGTCGATCTCTCGCTGCTGGCACCGTGTAACAAATGCCGCCATGCGCTCCTCATAATCGGCATTGCTACAGGGGTCTGGGATCCCGATAATCTCTAATGGCAGTCCGGCATGTTTCGCCTGCAACATCAACAGCTCTCGTCGCACCGCATGCATCGCCACGCGGTCGTGCCGCTGATTCACCGTGGTAAATAGCCCCACTACATCAAACTGATTCTGCTGCCGCAGGATATGCAGAGCCCAGGCGCTATCTTTGCCGCTACTCCACGAGAGTAATACTTTTTTTTTCATTCCCCAGCTCCTGGTCGATAGTGACAGCGATCATACAGTAGATCACTCATTTACCCGCCCTGACCAGACCACCCAGCCCTTGCTGCTCCAGTAGCTGTTCAAGATGTTCACGAATCGCGGCGGCATCATCATACTGCAACGCCTGGTCCAGCGCCTGGCGCGCCTCACTCACCGTGAAGTTGCGGATGACCGCTTTTACCCGCGGCATACTCGCAGCGCTCATGCTCAGCCCATCCACCCCCATGCCCAGTAGTAATAGTGCCGCTAGCGGGTCTCCCGCCATCTCACCACAGACACTCACCGGCTTATCCAGAAGGTGCGCGCCCGAAACAATCTGCATCAATGCACGTATCACCGCCGGGTGAAGCCCATCATAGAGAGAGGCGACTCGCGGGTTGTTACGGTCGACTGCGAGCAGATACTGAGTTAAATCATTCGTTCCCACTGAAAAGAAATCGACTCGCGACGCTAACGTCTCCATCTGGTAGATCACAGAGGGCACCTCTACCATAATGCCGACCTGCGGCATCATCACCTGCTCCCCGGCATCGCGTAATTCATGGTGAGCGCGCCCGATAAGATGGAGGGCGTGGTCAACCTCGGCAACATTACTAATCATCGGTAGCAGTAGCTGTAGATTATTTAAACCGATACTGGCACGCATCATCGCCCGTAGCTGCACCAGGAAAATCTCGGGGTGATCGAGGGTGATGCGAATCCCGCGCCAGCCTAAAAAGGGGTTCTCTTCTTCAATCGGAAAATAGGGGAGCGCTTTATCGCCCCCCACATCCAGTGTGCGTAACGTCACCGGTCGTGGTAAAAAACCTTTCAGCACTTCTCGATAGATGGTGCGCTGCTCCTCTTCACCAGGGAAACGTTCACGAATCATAAATGGAAATTCGGTACGGTAAAGGCCAACCCCTTCGGCGCCACTCTCTATCGACGGGGCCAGATCAGAGAGCAGGCCGGTATTGGCATATAGCGGCAGATGGAGACCGTCCGGGGTCTCGGCAGGCAGTTCGCGTAACCCTTCCAGCCCCGCAACAAGCGCCTCTTCTTCACGCGCGAGATGGCGATACTCATCACACACTGTCTGTGAAGGCGAAACAAATATGCGTCCGCGATAGCCATCGACTACCAGCTCGCAGCCATCAATGCGCCCCACCGGCAGCCCGCCCGCGCCGACCACTGCCGGTACCCCCATCGCGTGGGCGAGGATCGCCACATGAGAGGCGCTTGAGCCACGCGCCGACACCACCCCCACCAGTCGCTCACGTGGCACCTCTGCCAGCATCGTAGCAGAAATCTCCTCGCCCACCAGAATGGTCTGTGCTGGATAGTCGGGCGGGCGGCGCACCTCATTCTGTAGCTGTGCCAGAATGCGTCGCCCAAGGTCTCGCACATCATCCGCGCGCTCGCGCAGATAGGGGTCATCCATCGATTCAAACAGCTGGGCCTGCTCGTTAATGGTGTCTCGCCACGCTCCCGGTGCCCAGCACCCCTGCCGAATGCGTGCGATACTCTTTTCGATCAGCGTATCGCTATTGAGCATCAACAGATAGGCCTCAAACAGCGCGCGGCTTTCGGCTCCTAGCGCTGGATGTATCGAGGCCTCTAGCGCCTGTATATTATTACGCTCCGCTTCAAGCGCCTGTTCAAGTGCAAGGATTTCAGTTGCGGTATCGTTGCTCTGGCGATGTGGTACGGCATCAAGGTTCGCCAGTGGGTAGACCACCACAGCGTGCCCAATCCCGACACCCGGCGCACCCGGCAGCGCCACAATCGGGCGGTTATCACCGCCGGCTGAGAGCTCAGTAAACGGCTTAATCTCGCCGCGCGCATCCGCATGGGCGATCGCCCCCGCTAGCTGCGCCGCGATGGTCAGCAGGAAAGCGACCTCACTCTCATCAAAACGGCGCCGGCGACACTGGCGGACAACGAGCACCCCCATCACCTGCCGGTGATGAATGATCGGTACCCCGAGAAATCCATGAAAAGAGCGCTCGCCTGTCTCGGCAATAAAGCGGTAACGCGGATGGTCCGGTGCATTGTCAAGATTGAGCAGCTCTTCCGTCTCGCCAACCAGCCCGACCAGCCCTTCGCCCGGACTGAAGCGCACCACCCCAACCGAAGCGGGATTAAGCCCTTCGCTGGCCATCAGAATATACTGCTGTAGCCCCTGATCAAACAGGTAGATGGAACAGACATCAGCCGACATCGACTGTTTAACCCGGGCAACGATAATGGCGGACGCCTGCTCAAGGTCATGCGCTGCGTTGACTTCCTGAACAATACGTCGCAGCGTGACCAGCATCATGCGCCCTGGAAGCGGTTAGATGGATAAAAGGAGGGCAGTGCCGCCCATCCAGAGATCAGCACGCTCCTCGCGCAGTGGAAAGCGGCTCCAGTTCGGCCAGGGCATGCTCATAGACATTGCGCTTAAAAGAGACGATCTCGTTCAGCGGCTCCCAGTAATCGATCCAGCGCCAGAGGTCAAATTCAGGATGGTCAGAGATATCCAGCCTCACATCACTCTCATCACCCTTCAGCCTAAGCATAAACCAGATCTGTTTCTGACCAATGCAGAGCGGCTTGCTTTGGTGGCGAATCAGCCCTCTGGGCAGACGGTAGCGTAGCCAGTCGTTCGTGCGGCCAAGAACGGTAACGTGGCCAGGCTCCAGGCCGACCTCCTCTCGGAGCTCCCGGTACATCGCCTCTTCTGGGGATTCATTCGGCTGGATGCCTCCCTGCGGGAACTGCCACGCATCCTGACCAATACGGCGAGCCCACAGTAGCTTGCCATCCCGGTTATTCAGGATAATGCCGACATTAGCTCTATATCCGTCAAGATCGATCACTAGTCAGGCCTCATATAACTGCTACAATTGTGACGATTGTCACATAAACTGGGGATCAGGCGCAAATAAGCGCCTGATTATGCACTAATTGCTTCACCTTTAGAGAGATCCGGGAGAGCCCCGCCAGGCCGACACATTATTAAATGAGGTATAGCGTGTGAGTTTAGTTATTTTTGATCTTGATAACACCCTGATTGGCGGAGATAGCGACTATCTCTGGAGCCAGTTCCTCACCGAGAAGGGGGTTGTCGGAGCCGAGCACCAACGCGAAAACCAGCGCTTTTATGATGAATATATCGCGGGCACACTCGATATCGACGAATTCCTCGCCTTCCAGCTCGCGCCGCTCGCGGCGCATGATATCAGTACGTTAAAGAGCTGGCGTGAGCGTTTTCTAAAAGAGAAGATCGCGCCGATTATGCTGACAGCGGCTGAGAAATTAATCGAAAAACATCGTAAAAATGGTGAAACACTAATGATCATCACCGCCACCAACCGCTTTGTCACCGCCCCCATTGCTGAACGCCTCGGCATCCCGCACCTGATCGCAACCGAACCCGAGATGAGCAACGGCCAGTACACCGGCAAAGTTGCCGGCATCCCCAGCTTTCGTGAAGGAAAAGTAGAACGGTTAATGCAGTGGTTAAAAGAGACCGGTCACGATTTAGAAGATAGCTGGTTCTACTCCGACTCCCATAACGACCTGCCACTGTTGACGCTGGTCACCCACCCCGTTGCGGTTGACCCGGATGAGGCGCTAGAAAAACAGGCCAACGACCACGGCTGGCCGGTAATCAGCCTGCGCTGACACCGGCTCCCGGCTATGTAAAGTCAGCCTTGTTGGCCGCCTTCATCGCCGCATCCTGTTTGGTGATCAACCCTTTTTGAATTAATTCCTGAAGATTCTGGTCGAGCGTCTGCATGCCGAGTGCCTGGCCTGTCTGGATAGCAGAGTACATCTGTGGAATCTTATTTTCGCGGATCAGATTGCGAATCGCAGGAGTGCCAATCATAATTTCATGCGCCGCAATACGGCCACCACCAATCTTTTTCAGCAGTGTCTGTGAGATCACCGCCTTCAGTGATTCCGACAGCATCGAACGGATCATCTCTTTTTCAGCCGCCGGGAAGACATCAATCACACGGTCGATGGTCTTGGCCGCCGAGCTGGTATGCAGAGTGCCAAACACTAGATGCCCCGTTTCCGCTGCAGAGAGCGCCAGTCCGATCGTCTCTGGATCACGCATCTCACCCACCAGAATAATGTCTGGATCTTCGCGCAGCGCTGAACGCAGCGCCTCTGCAAACCCCAGGGAGTCGCGATGGATTTCGCGCTGGTTAACCAGACATTTTTTGCTTTGATGGACAAATTCAATCGGGTCTTCAAGTGTCAGGATATGGCCATATTCAGTATTATTTTTGTAGTCCATCATCGCGGCAAGCGTGGTCGATTTACCGGAACCTGTCGGCCCCGTTACCAGCACAATGCCTCTAGGGGTGTCGGCGATATCACCAAACACGGCCGGAGCACCGAGCTCTTCAAGCGACAGGATCGTTGACGGAATGGTTCTAAAGACCGCCCCCACGCCACGATTATGGTTAAAGGCATTTACACGAAAACGGGCCAGACCTGGGATCTCGAATGAGAAATCGGTCTCCAGAAACTCCTCAAAATCCTTGCGCTGCTTATCGTTCATGATGTCATACACCATGTTATGCACCGTCTTGTTATCCAGCGCGGGCACATTGATGCGGCGAATA
>Ga0256830_1000234_pt1 | contig 48493 bp, 38 predicted proteins | sample 128326metaG_FD_190537 | JGI IMG/M metagenome (GOLD analysis project Ga0256830, IMG submission 190537) | Hydrothermal vent microbial communities from Lau Basin, Pacific Ocean - 128-326 | ecosystem: Environmental > Aquatic > Marine > Hydrothermal vents | place: Pacific Ocean: Lau Basin | collected...
ATTGTACGATCCTTATCGTGGAATCGCGGATTTGCGCGCGAAGCGATTGGTTACGCCGCTGAACCCGGCGGAGACCTTTTCCGACGATCCCCTGCGCATGCTCCGGGCGGCGTATTTTGCCGCTGAATTGAGATTTGATCTGGAAAAAGCGTGTGTAAAAGCTATGCGCGATCAGGCCGATCGGATACAAATTGTCTCCTGGGAAAGAATTACCGGGGAATTACTCAAAATCCTGAAAGCTCCGAAACCATCCATCGGCCTGGTACTGTTACAAAAAACCGGATTGATGCGCTATGTTTTTCCGGAAATCGATGTTATGTACGGCCTGCGTCAAAGTCCCGATTGGCACCACAAGGATATTTTCTATCACACCATGCAGGTCATCGATAATGCCGCTCAACTGACGGATAAAGTGGAAGTCCGGTTCGCCGCCCTGGTCCATGATATTGCCAAACCGCGGACCCGGCGATTGGATTCCGATAAAGGGTATACTTTCTACGGCCATGATGATCTCGGCGCACAAATGGTAAAACGGGTTGCCCATCGGATGAAACTGCCGAATGATTTGCGGGATTACCTGGCGAAAATGACCCTGCTGCACTTGCGTCCGATCGCGTTGGCGAAGGAAGGCGTCACCGATTCGGCGGTGCGGCGCCTGATGGTGGCCGCCGGAGATGAAGTGGATGATTTGCTGACTCTCTGCCGGGCGGACATCACCAGTAAAAACCCCCGCCTCGTGGAGCGCTACTGGGCAAATTTTGAACGGGTGGAAAGACGGATGAAAGACGTCCGGGAAAGAGATGCCATGCAGGCTTTCCAATCCCCCGTCAGGGGCGATGTGATTATGAAAGTGTGCAACCTGCCCCCGGGCAAAAAAATCGGACTTATCAAAAAAGCCATTGAAGATGCAATCCTGGATGGTGAAATAGAAAACACCTACGATGCGGCCTATGAATATTTATTAAAAATAAAAGATAAATATGTCGAGTGAAACGTGATGCGTAAGCGTACGTAAGTAATTCCGCAGTTATGGGTGGGGAACCAATCCGCAGGTTGATTCCAGGATCGGATTATACTCTAACCCGACCATGAACAAAAGGACATTCGCAGGAAGAAGACAAAGATTTGGAAACTGACAATCGGTGCCGGTAGATATTTCTGTTTTTCACGGTATCCTCTCCAATAATCCTGCAGACCGCCCGGTGGATTGGTTTCCCGACATCCGTCGCTCCGCTCAACTTGGCTTCCCGGCATCCACCGGTCCGCCTTGCGGACTCGCTTCCTGACTATCGTCGGGAGTCCTTGTTCGCCGCCGGGAAAATTTCCATTTAATAAATTGCCTCTGTAAACCTGATTAATAATATTAATAGTATCATTAAATATAATAATATGAATTGAAATAGAAATTAAACATATTAATATTATAGGTTGTAATAATTCATGTTGCTTTGTTATTTTCCCCCATACTAAATCATCAGGATCGCAATGAAAATAATTGATTGTCCGGTCTGCCGCGAAAAAATGATCAGCACACAGTTATATTGTGAGCATTGTGACATACTCATTGACGGAAAGTTCGAACACGATCGGTTTGCCAATTTGGATAATGACACGGCTGATTTTCTTGAGGTTTTTGTGCTTGCCCGCGGAAATATTAAGGAAATCGAAAAGCAGTTGGGAATCTCATACCCTACCGTCCGGGCCAGGATCGACAGATTGGTGGAAGCTGTGGTGAATATTAAGGAAATGGAAAAACAGCACTTGGAAAAAGAACAAAAAGCGCGGGCCGATTCGGAGCGGAAAAACCGGATTGTAAAATCCATTATCAGGAAGTATTGAAAGAAAGGGAGGCTAATGATTATAGTCACAACGCCGGATATTCCGGGGAAGAGAATTGTGAAGGTGTTGGGAATCGCTCGTGGAAGTACGATTCGGGCTCGTAATTTGGGACGCGATATTATGGCGATCCTGAAAATGCTGGTTGGGGGTGAAATCAAAACCTATACCGAAATGATGGCCAGGGCACGGGAGGAATCCATCACCCGCATGGAAACGGTGGCGAAAGAGATGGGAGCCAATGCGATTGTTAATGTTCGCTTAACATCGGTTACCGTTCTTTCAAGCACGGCCGAAATATTGGCCTATGGTACAGCGGTGGTGATTGGTGAATAATTGATCCCGCCGTGGCGACACGCAAACCCGGAGCCCGAATTGTTTGCTTGCGGGACCCAACGTGCAAGGCTACGGATGATCCGGGTTGAATATCGAACAGAAAACAACGAGTCTCGATCAAATGGTTGGTGTTCCTTCGGGAAATTCGTGTAATTAATGTCTGCCGAATAATCCGAATTAGACCAAGTGTCGGGTGACGATGGCAGATACGTTCAGGTTCGGAAAATAAGAAATGTCCTGAATTGAAAGGAAGTCAAAGCGTTTTTTTAAAATCCTGACAACCATCTTAAACCAAACAAGTCTAACGTAGTCTTATATTAAAAGGTAAGTGTGTATGTACTTTATCAATAACCTGATTAACCTGTTTGTTTCTCCGGGTCGCTTGTTCGAAACAATCAGGAAGCGAACCAATTGGAAGGATGTTTTAATTCCACTATCGGTATTGGTGGTTCTGGGGGTGCTTAGCCTGGGACTGTTGAAAGATTTATTGATTGAAGTCCAGCTCAGCCAGGCCGTCGCCCGGATTGAAAACGATAGTCGGATACCGGTGGACAAGAAAGATGAGTTCATTCTGCAAATGGAAGACCGGTTCACCAACCCGACGCCGTTCATGGAAGCCATCGCGTGGGTGAACGCCGGTTTATCCATACCCATCAGGGTATTGTTCATGGCGCTTGTGTTACTGGTTATCGGAAATGCGATGCTCGGAGGCGCGGTGGCCTATGGGAAATTGGTTCACATGACCGCCTATGTTTATCTGGTCAATATTGTCGAACAGGCGGTGAAAGTACCGCTGATGCTTAATCGGTGGAGCGTGGAAGTCTATACCGGACTGGGTTTGCCGGGCCTGGGAGAAAAAGGTAGTTTCCTTCATAATTTTTTGGCCGGGATGGACTTTTTTGCGTTCTGGCGAATTGTTTTAATGGCAATCGGGATGGGGATCCTGTATCAACGGGAAACGAAATCGTTTCTCTGGGCGTTAATTGTCTTTTGGTTACTCCAGGTAGCCATCCTAGCCGGACTAAATATGATTGCTTATTCGTGAAAAAAACAAGAATACAGTTTAACACCCTGTTTTTTATTTGGCTGGTTTCCTTTACGCTGGTATCGGGACAGGCTTTAACCTTAACGGAGTGTGTGCAAATCGCGCTGAAGAATAAGGAGACGGTAAAGTCAGCCGTATTGGATATTCAGTCCGCCGAAGCGGGGAGACGGAGCGCTTTAAGCAATGTCCTCCCCAGCCTGCGATTGTCCGGGGGATGGAATGAATCCCGGTTCCCGGGGAGGGATTTCACCATTGATCCGGTAACAGGTGAACCGGTTGGCGTACCCGGCACCTCCATATCGAGTTTGACAACCTGGTCCAGCGGAGTGGGTTTGAACCAGATTCTGTATGATGGTTCCGGTTCCTGGAATCGCATTGCGCAAGCCAGGGAAAATTACCGGTTGGCAATTCAGCGCGACCGGCAGGCGCGAATCAACGTGATTCGGGATGTGTATCAAGCCTTTTACCAGTTATTGAAAGCTCAGCAACTGTTGAAGGTGGCCCGTTTGAATCTCGAGCTGACGGAACAGCAGGTGGAACTGGTTCAGCGGCAGTATGAATTAGGGGCGGTTAAGAAAACCGACTTGTTAAAAGCGGAAGTTCAGGCAGGACAGGCGAAAGTCGATCTGGTCAATCAGGAATCCGCGGTAAATAATGCCATGTTCGCCTTGCGTAATGCTATGGGATTGATTGGTTCCGAACAACAGTTCACCATCAAAGAAACGGACCGTCCGTTACCGGAACTACCGGACCGGGAAAAGGCTTATGAACTATTACGGGATAACAATCCTTCTCTGCAATCGGCGAAGATTCAACTGAAACAGGCGGAAATAAATTTCCGAATTGCCCGGGGCGCGAGACGCCCGGTTTTAAGCGCCAATGTCAATTATTCGGCGGCGTCGGAAGAGTTGAGCAGATTCGTCAGGGATTTCAATGAATCCTGGCGTTTTAACAGTAGTATCTCTCTTTCCCTGCCGTTATTTACGGGGTTCGATATATCCGGCAAAATTCAACAAGCCCAATTGGCCGCCATGAAACAACAATATAACTATACAACTATTCGAAATGATCTGATTGTCCAATTGGAAGCAATCATGGAAGTCCTTCGGAATTACGAAGAAATCATTTCCATCAACGAGGAAGTATTAACAGCCGCGGAAGAAGATTTGAAATTGGTGCAGAAACGATATTCGCTCGGTTCGGCCACGATTCTTGAAGTGTTGGATTCCCAGGTTTCGTTAACCCGCGCCCGTTCCAACCTGGTGACCTCCCGTTACGATGCGCGGGTGCAGGAAGCCAATTACCGGGCTGTTTTAGGCGTTTTAGGTCAGGATATCGAGTAAATGATTTTACAATGCGTAACGCTTTTTACCGGCCGTGATTCCTGCCGCGTGCCGATACACATCGCGTGTCGCAAAATATTCGGAAGTGAAAAATGAAACGGACCGTTTCGTCAAATATATATGTTTTGGGAAGGAAATAGACATTGGTTGTAAAACGTAAACGATTATCGAAAAAGACCCGTTGGATAGTGGTGATCATTATCCTGGTGGTTATTGGTGTTTTTGTCGTCGCGAATTTGAGAAAGTCGAATAGTGACGCCATCCGTGTGGAGACTGAAGAAGTGACCCGTCAGACCGTTGTACACAAGGTGAATGCCAGCGGTCAGATTCAGCCGGAAGTGGAAGTGAAAATCAGCGCCACCATTTCGGCCTGGATTACGGAAATTACGGTTCAGGAAGGGGACTATGTGGAGGTGGGACAGCTTTTAATCTCCCTCGATGAAAAACAATACAAAGCCTCAGTTGAACAGGCGAAATCTTCGGTGAAATCCGCAAAAGCCAGGTTGAAACAAATTAAAGCCCAGAGGGATCGGGTTGAGTCGTTATTCCAACAGGGACTTGTTTCGGCGCAGGAACTGGAATCCATAACAGCGGAATTCGAATTGGCTGAAAGCCAGTTGGAACAGGCCCAGGCTGCGCTGGAATCACGCGAAGATGAATTATCCAAAACGCGTATTACCGCGCCCCAGGCCGGCATTGTGACCAAAATAAATAAGGAAGTAGGCGAAATGGCTCTCGGTTCGGTCTTTCAGGCGGATGTATTGATGACGATTGCCGATCTGAGCCGCATGGAAGTGGTTGTGGATGTGAATGAGAATGATGTGGTTTCAGTGACCGAGGGAGATACGGCGGAGATTGAAATTGACGCCTTTCAGGATACAGTGTTTTACGGAATTGTCAGTGAAATCGCCCATGTGGCGGAAACCAAGGCCCTTGGCACGCAGGAACAGGTCACCAATTTTAAAGTGCGCATCCGGATACTTGAAGTACCGGATAAAATCCGTCCCGGGATGAGCGCCACGGCAAATATTATTACCGATATACGTCAAAATGTGTTGGCAATCCCGATCCAGGCCCTTACGATCCGCCCGGAAGGAGCGGAAAAAGAATCAATGAAAAAACGGAAAGGTAAGAAAACTCCGCGAAAAAGAGGGGAAAATCCGGGAAATAGAAGCAGAAAACGGAAGATGCAGGAAGTGGTCTTTGTTGTTTCGGATACATCCGCCAATGTCGATGATCAAAAGAATCTCGGAGAAAACCAAAAATACGCCCTGGTCCGTCCCGTTAAGGTTGGAATCGCCAGTGAAACCCATTATGAAGTTTTGAGTGGATTGAAGGAAGGGGATATCGTTATTACCGGCAGTTACAAGGCTATCAGTCGCGACTTGTATAACGATGCGGTGGTCGTGACGGGGAAGTCCGGGAATGATGAATGATCTGATTGTTTTGAAAGGTATCACGCGGGTTTATGAAGTCGGCACGGAAAGAATCCACGCGTTAGCCGGTGTCGATCTGACCATACGCCGGAACGAATATATTTCGACCATGGGGCCGTCTGGTTCCGGGAAGTCGACACTCATGAACATCATTGGTTGTCTGGATACACCCACCAGTGGTACGTACGAATTTGAGGGTGAACCGGTTCATGAGATGGACGACAACCAACTGGCGTCGATTCGTAATCGTAAGATCGGCTTTGTGTTTCAGACTTTTAATCTGCTCCCCAAGTTAACGGCGCTTCGAAATGTTGAATTGCCGCTTATCTATGCCAACGTTCCCCGTGATGAGCGCATGAAACGGGCGGAACGGGCATTGGAGCAAGTCGGGCTGACTGACCGCATGACCCACAAACCGAACGAATTATCCGGGGGACAACGACAGCGCGTGGCGATTGCGCGGGCATTGGTTACCAATCCTTCCGTTATTCTGGCGGACGAACCGACCGGAAATCTGGATTCAAAAAGCGGGGAGGATATCATGCGCTTGTTCGATGATCTTCATGAAGCGGGAAACACAATCATATTGGTGACGCATGAAAAATACATCGCCAACCATGCCCAACGGACACTGCATATCCTCGATGGAAAGATTAACGAAGACACGTTGAATGGGTAAGAGATGATTCGAAAGAATGAAATCGACAGCGATTTTGGCGATTGTGATTTTTCAGCGAACTGTGTTCGATGTGAATAAAGATTGTCGTTTCGGCAATAGAATGGGATTGTATTTCAATATTAACGATTTCGTAAAAGGTCTCATATTTTCATTGCGATCCCGCGTCAGCGGGAGAAGCAATCTCCATGACATCATTGTATTCTTCACGATTTCGTCGACATTTATTATCATTTGTCCCATTTGAAACGCATAGTGTAATCGTGTTCGGATTATTCATCGGTAATGCGAGAATCGCCCTGGAGGCGATTGTGGCCAATAAGGCGCGGACGCTGCTAACCACTCTGGGTATCATTATCGGTATTTTGGCTGTGACCCTGATGGGAACGTTAATCTCGGGGCTTGACCGGTCATTTGAAAGGAGTATGTCTTTTTTGGGAAGGGATGTGTTGTTTATTTCCAAGCATGAGTGGTTTGGCAACCAGGAATGGTGGGAAGTTCGAAACCGCCCGGATATCAAACTGGATTATGCCGAAAAATTAATGGAGTATTCGAAATACGTCCGGGCCGTGGCGCCGGTAATGCGGAGAAGAATGGAAGTGGTTCACAAAGAAGAAAGTTTGTCCGACGTAACGGTCGTAGGTACAACGCCGGAGTATATGCTGACGTCGACGATCGACATTGAAAACGGTCGTTTTATCACGAGTGGGGAAGAACGCTCGGGGTCACGGGTGGTTGTGATTGGATTTGATGTGGCTCAGGCCTTGTTTGAAGGTGAAAATCCCCTGGATAAAAAAATCAGGATGGGCCCCTACTCGTTCCGTGTGATCGGAGTGGTTGAAAAGCAGGGAAAATTCCTGGGGTTGTTCAGCTTGGATAACCAGGTGATTATACCTTTGGGGTCCTATTTACGGTTGTTTGCCCGCAGGGGCTGGATGCAATTGAATGTAAAGGTCGACAGTGACCATGTTTCCGAGGCCCGGGATGAAGTACGGGGAATTATGCGCCGTCTGCGCGGCCTGCATCCGCTGGAGAAAGACAATTTCGCCATTAACCAGCAGGACGCCTTTCGCAAACAATACGGCATGATCAAGTTGGCAATTGGAGGTACCGGTATCTTTATCACGATTCTCTCTCTGGTGGTAGGGGGAATCGGTATTATGAACATTATGTTTGTATCGGTAAAGGAACGCACCCGGGAAATCGGTGTGCGCAAAGCGATCGGGGCCACCCGTGCGGTCATTTTGCAGCAATTTCTCCTGGAAGCGGTATTCATTTGTTTAATCGGAGGAGTGACGGGGTTGCTCCTGGCTTACGGGGGGAGTCTTTTGATTGATAAGTATGTTTTCCCCTCCACGATGCCGGTTTGGCTGGCGATTGCATCTATGGGCTTGAGTATGCTGGTAGGTATTGTTTCCGGTTTGGCCCCTTCGTTTAAAGCCGCGCGCCTGGACCCGATTGAGGCCCTGCGCTATGAGTAAAAGTAAACGCAGTCACCTCAAGAATACCATCAAGGAAAGCCTGCGAATGGCTCTGGAGGCCATCCGTGACAATAAATTGCGTTCTGTTTTGACATTATTGGGGATTACCATCGGTGTCTTTTCGGTTATTGGCGTGATGACCGCTATCCGGACACTGGAAACATCGATTGAATCCGGTCTGAATGTGTTCGGTACCAATACCTTCCTGATTCAGAAATATCCGGTTGTGACGATCGGCGGCCATTCAAGGCGAAAGTACCGCAACCGGCGGAACATTACCTATGATCAATATGAAAAGCTGAAACAACAGGCCCGCCTGCCGATACTGATAAGCGTCATCGACGCCACCGCCGGTCAGACAATTAAGTATCGCGACCGGCAGGCGAAGAAAAACGTGTATCTGCAAGGCGGAGACGAAGGCAGTTTAAGAACGCTGAATACCTTTATCGGAGACGGTCGGAGCATAACCCAACATGACGTGGAATTTTCGCGCAGGGTTGCTGTTCTGGGGATGGATGCCGTCGACCAGTTATTCCCTTTCGAAGATCCGTTGGAAAAAACAATTACCATCGACGGAATCGGCTATCTGGTGGTCGGGGTAGCCGAACGAAAGGGGAAAATGTTCGGCCAGAGTCAGGATAATTACGTCATAATTCCGATTACGACCTATTTGCAACGCTATGGCAACCGGTGGACTTCCCTGAGCATAACGGTGGAGGCCCCGTCGGCGGAACTATACGACAGGACCAGGGATGAAGTAATTGGTATTTTGCGAATGATCCGAAAGGTTCCTCCCGGTAAAGAAAATGATTTTGAAGTGGCTTCCAACGCCCAGTTGATCGAAACTTTCGGTCAGTTCACCGTGGGGGTGAAACTATTCGCTTTAGCGATCAGCATTATTGCGCTGTTGGTGGCGGGAATCGGAATTATGAACATTATGTTGGTTTCGGTCAGCGAACGTATCAAGGAAATCGGTATCCGCAAGGCCATTGGGGCAACCCGCAGGGATATCCTGATTCAATTTCTGACCGAAGCCGTATTTCTAAGTGAATTCGGCGGAATTACCGGCGTTATTCTGGGTGTGTTGGGGGGGAACCTGGTTGCCATGGTTTTTCATATTCCGGCCGTAATTCCCCTGGACTGGGTGCTGATCGGGTTGGCGGTTTGTTCCGTTATTGGGGTCAGCTTCGGAATCTATCCGGCATATCGGGCGGCCAAATTGGATCCGATTACGTCATTAAGGTACGAGTGAAATTCGGCGAAGCGCCGGGGCCCAATCCGTTGGTTGGTAAGAGCCAATAACCAAGAGCCAAGAGCCAATAACCAAGAGCCAAGAGCCAAGAGCCAAGAGCCAAGAACCAAAAACCAAGAACCAGTCCGCCGTCGGAGAGGTCCGCCAACCGGATTTCACGTTTCACGCATCACGTTTCTCCTCCGTCGGGATCTCCACTTCGTTCCGACATGTATCACGTTTCAAATATAATAGTTTGGGATTATTTTCCTTTTTCTTGAAACAAGAAGGGGGTAGAGTCTAAATTTACCAACCGCTTTTGTTAATATATTGATGTCGAACGAAAACAAAATCACCACTCAGGAAGTCCGTAAAATAGCGCGTTTAGCCCGTTTAGCGTTGACCGATGATGAACTTACGCAATACACCGGGCAGTTAAACCGGATATTGGAATATATGGATCAGCTTGGCGAACTGGACACTTCAAACGTGGAACCGATGAGCCATGTGCTGAATCTGGTTAATGTGGCGCGGGACGATGTGCCCGGTCAAACGTTGGCATTGGAAACAGTACTGAAAAACGCTCCTGTGGAAAAAGACGGACATATCGCCGTACCGGCCGTGATCGGTAGTCAAGAGGCTGGAAAGAGGACCCGTTAAGTGGTTGTCGGAGTAATTCCGGCCCGTCTTCATTCCACCCGTTTCCCCCGTAAAATACTTGTCCCCATAAATAACAAACCGATGGTTGTTCATGTTTATGAAAGGGCGCAACAGGCGAAAAGCCTGGATCAGGTAATTATCGCGATTGATAATGAATCGGTGGTGGAAGCGCTTGAGCCGTATTCAGTCGAAACCGTTATGACGGCCGAAAATCATGCCTCGGGGACCGATCGCATAGCGGAAGTGGTTCGGGAAATGGAAGTGGATGTTGTGGTGAACATCCAGGGGGACGAGCCGTTTATCGATCCCCGTATTATTGATGAATTGGTTGGGGTATTTTCGGATAAACGGGTTGAAATGGGAACGGCCGTCAGTACGGTAATTACGGCGGAAGACCTCCTGGACCCGAATACCGTCAAAGTGCTGTTGGATATCCAACAGAATGCCGTCGTTTTCCGAAGGGAAGTGTTTGAAAAGGAGATCGGCGGCTATTATCGCCATATCGGTCTGTATGCTTTTCGCAAGGAAACCCTATTGAAATTCACACAACTTCGACCGACCCAAAATGAATTGCAATTTCATCTGGAGCAGTTTCGGGCGCTGGATAATGGCATCCCAATCCGCGCCGTCATTACCGATTACCCTTACCGGGGTATCGACACGGAGGAAGATATCCGGAAACTGCAATCCGAACGTGGTAAATGAAACAACGAACTAAAAACCTTGAAATATACTGGATAATACAATGACACCAAGACTTCCGGTTAAGTACATTTTTGTGTTAGGTGGGGTTATCTCCGGGCTGGGGAAAGGAATCGCCGCCGCCTCGATCGGCTACCTGTTGAAAAGTTCCGGCCTGCGGGTGACCATCCTCAAGTTGGACCCCTATTTGAACGTTGACCCGGGGACGATGAATCCGTACCAGCATGGTGAGGTGTTCGTCCTGGACGATGGTTCCGAGACCGATCTCGATCTGGGCCATTATGAACGCTTCATCGATTTGAATATGAGCAAGGACAACAATGCCACAACGGGACAGATTTACCAGTCGGTGTTGGATCGCGAGCGGGCCGGCGAATACCTGGGTGAGACCATTCAGGTAATTCCCCATATTACCGATGAAATAAAAAGGCGTATTAAGGCGGTAAACACTCCCAAAAAATACGATGTCGTGATCTGCGAGGTGGGCGGTACGGTGGGTGATATCGAAAGTTTGCCTTTCCTGGAAGCGATTCGCCAATTATCGGTGGAAGTAGGATATCATAACCACCAGATTATCCATGTGACATTGGTTCCCTATGTAAAAGCCAGTGAAGAATTGAAAACCAAGCCGACGCAGCATTCGGTGATGAAATTGCGCGAGATCGGACTGTCGCCGGATATTATCCTTTGCCGATCCGAATACCGGATCACCCAATCGGTGCGGAATAAGATCGCCCTTTTCTGTAATGTGTCCCCCAACCATGTTATCGAGGGGCGGGAGGTAAAAAGTATCTACGAAGTGCCGTTGGTTATGTATCAACAAAATATCGGACGCATTGTGGCGGAAAGGCTGGAATTACCCTGTGAACCGGATATTTCGAAGCTAAGGCAATTTATTGAACGTTATAAACATCCCGGTTGTACGGTGACCATCGCCATGTGCGGGAAATACACCGAGTTGCCGGATGCCTATAAGAGTGTGTTGGAGGCCTTCGTTCATGCCGGTGTGGAAAACAACGCCCGGGTAAAAGTGAAATGGGTGCCGACGGAAGAAATAACGAGTGACGACAGCGCCCGCGAAGCCTTCGCGGGCGTGAACGGTATTTTGCTCCTGCCCGGTTTCGGATCCCGCGGTTCGGAAGGAAAAGTTCTTTCGGCCAAATATGCCCGGGAGAACAAGATCCCCTACCTCGGAATCTGCCTCGGATTGCAGTGCGCGGTAATTGATTTTGCCCGAAATGTATGCGGTATGGAAGGAGCCAACAGCACCGAATTTACCCCGAAAACGAAATACCCGGTCATTGATCTCATGGAATCGCAACGAGCCATAAAAGCCAAGGGGGGAACCATGCGTTTGGGAGCTTATGAATGCCGGTTGATCCCGGGGACCAAAGCTTACGCGGCATATCGGAAAAAGAAAATTTCCGAGCGTCATCGCCATCGCTGGGAAGTAAACAATCGCTTCCGGGCAAGATTGGAAAAACACGGAATGGTTATTTCCGGCGTGAATCCCGAATTAAATTTGGTTGAAATAGTGGAAATACCGGATCATCCCTGGTTTGTTGCCAGCCAGTTTCACCCGGAATTGAAAAGTCGCGTAAACCGGGCGCACCCCCTGTTTCGCGAGTTTATCCACGCCGCGGTAAAATATAAAGAAACATTATAAGCAGGTTCCTTGCGTAATCTGTGAATAGTAACAGATGTGCTTTCTTGTCGGAATCCGCAACGGTTGGATATGCGGGTTTTCCGACTTTTAACCGGCAACACGCGGGGAAGGCAATAAAATCGGGCTAAAATAAATTCCTCTTTTGCTCCATACTGTTATTTGTAGGTATCTTTAACGATGAAGGACGTGCAAAAATCATGCCTACTGTCAAAGTAAACTCGGTAATATTCAAGGCCGATACCCTGCCGGTTATTGCCGGCCCATGTGTCATCGAGAGTCGCGACCATAGTTTGCGGATGGCTGAGGCAATCATTGAAATCACGAACCGGTTAGGCCTGCCGTATATTTTTAAAAGTTCGTTTGACAAAGCCAACCGGACATCGTTTTATTCCTTCCGCGGACCGGGATTGGAAGAGGGCTTGCGGATCTTAGCGGATGTAAAATCCACGATTGGTGTGTCGGTCCTTACCGATATTCATTTGCCGGATCAGGCGGATATGATAGCCGAAGTGGTGGACGTTTTGCAGGTACCGGCCTTTTTATGTCGCCAGACCGACCTGCTGACTGCCGCCGCCCGGACCGGGAAACCGGTTAATGTGAAAAAAGGACAATTTTTGTCTCCCTGGAAGATAAACGGGATTATCGAGAAGATTGAGGCAACGGGGAACCAAAAAATCCTTCTTACCGAACGCGGAACGACATTCGGTTACCATAGTCTGATTACGGATATGCGCGCCATCCCGATCATGCAGGGAACAGGATATCCGGTTATTTTTGATGCGACGCACAGCGCCCAGATGCCCGGTATGGGGGGTGAGAACACCGGTGGATTGAGGGAATACATTCCCACGTTGGTTCGCGCCGCGGTGGCCGCCGGATGTGATGGCCTGTTTCTGGAAGTGCATGATAACGTGGTTCAGGCCAAGTCCGATGCGGCTACGCAGTGGCCGTTGGATCAATTGGAAGAAATACTAACGGTGGCAAAACGAATTTTTGATGTGATAAGGAATCATGACAGAACAAATTAAAGAGCGGTTAGCCGCAATCAAGCTGATCATTAGCGACGTGGATGGTGTGTTAACGGATGGGACGGTTATAATGGGGGCCAACGGTAAGGAGTATAAGCGTTTCAGCATCACGGACGGCGCCGGTATTGCCGTTGCCAGGGCGCTGGGTATCCGGATCGCGTTCATTTCCGGGCGTTATTCCACAGCCACCGAAAGCAGGGCCAAAGAGTTGAATATTGAGGATGTGTACAACGGAACACTCAACAAGATTCCGCCCTACGAAGAATTAAAAACCAAGTATAATTTAACCGATGCCGATATCGCCTATGTCGGCGATGACCTGATTGACATTCCCGTGATGGAAAAGGCAGGGATTGCCATTGCGGTAAGAAATGCCTATCAGCCGGTGAAAAAAATTGCTCATTATATTACCGAAGCCAAAGGCGGCGAAGGAGCTTTGCGGGAAGCAATTGACTGGATCATCCAGAGCCAGGGCCGCTATGAGGAAGCGATCGCCGTATTAAAAAGGCGCCTGATCAACGAGTGATTATTTCAAGGAACCGGCGACGCGGTGTATGATGAAAGTAAAAAGCAACTGGTTTTTATTGTTTGTTATTTGCTGTTCGGACTGATATTTGTCGGCTGCCGTTCGGCGAATACGCAACTGCCCAATGAAACACGCGAAGGACGACCGGACCAGGAGAGCTGGGGAGTGGAAATTACTCTTACCGATGAAGGCATCAAGCGCGCCGTGGTAGTGGCCGACCATTTGGAAAAATACAATGAACGCCAATTCATTATGTTGGAAAATAATGTAGTGGTCGACTTTTACGATAATACCGAAAGCCACACCTCGCGTTTAACCGCTGAACGGGCTGAAATCGAAGAGCAGTCCAATTTTATGCGTGCGATGGGTCAGGTGGTGGTGGTGTCCGATAGCGGTGTGACGCTTTATACCGATACCCTGGCCTGGGATAACGAACTGGAGTTGATTTACACCGATGATTCCGTTATGGTGACCACCGAATTGCAAGACACCTTATATGGCGTAGGATTTGAATCGGATGTTCGTCTGGAATACTGGAAAATAACGCAACCCTCAGGAGTAACGGATCGTGGGGAAGAAGAATAGTCACCAAAAATTATCGGCGGTTAATTTACACAAGCAATACGGTCGGCGCTGGGTGGTGCGGAATGTTGATCTGGAAGTGAAAAAGGGAGAGATTGTGGGACTGCTGGGCCCGAACGGGGCCGGGAAAACCACAACCTTTTACATGATTACCGGGATGATCAAGCCCACCCGGGGAAAAGTCTTTATTGATGAGGACGATATAACCCATGACCCGATGTACCTTCGGTCCCGCAAGGGAATCGGATATCTGGCACAGGAACCATCAATTTTCAGCAAACTGACTGTTGAAGACAATCTCAGATTGGTGTTGGAGATGACGGGGATCTCAAAACAGGAACAAAAGGAAAAGTTGGAGCAGTTGCTGGAAGACCTTTCCGTCCGGCACCTGAGAAAAAGTAAGGGTTTCACCCTTTCCGGGGGTGAGCGGCGACGGGTGGAGATTTGCCGGTCGCTGGCCATGGATCCGGATTTTATTCTGTTGGACGAACCTTTCGCCGGGGTCGATCCCATCGCCGTGGAGGATATTCAATCGATTGTTCATTCGTTGAAAGATCGAAATATCGGTGTGTTGATTACCGATCACAATGTGCGCGAAACGTTATCCATTACGGATCGATCCTATCTTTTGTATGACGGACAAATCCTGAAAGCGGGGACATCCGATTTCCTGGCCAATGACAAAGAAGCCCGTCGACTGTATTTGGGAGAGAAATTCAGGTTAAACTAATGCCCCGACTGGAACAAAAACTTACCCAGAAACAGGTTCTGACACCGCAGCAGATCCTGCAGGCATCGTTGTTGCAGTTGAACACAATCAATCTGGAACAAAAAATCCTGGATGAACTGGAATCCAACCCGGTGTTGGAACCGGCTGAAACAACCCCGGAAGAAACACCCAAGGAAGAAGAAAAACCGGAAGATACATTGGACATACCGGATGACGACGATGAGTATGAACCGGCGAATATATATGACAATTCACAGCCGGAATGGAATCTTCCCATACCGGACCAACAGGATTTCGTCGAGGGTTTGGTCAAACAACTGGATTTGACGGATTTGACGGGAGAGGACCGCCTGATTGCGGAAGAGATATTATGGAATCTGGATGATCGTGGGTATCTTGTTACGGAATTGGTGTTGATTGCCGATCGATTTGGGAAGACCGAAGAAGAAATTCTGCCCATTTTGCGCGTGGTCCAGCATTTGGATCCTCCGGGAATCGCGGCCCGGAATCTTCAGGAATGCCTGCAAATTCAGTTAGACGACCAGCCGGACTCGTTGGCATACAGAATCGTCAGCCACCATTTCGATGACTTTGTAAACAAACGGTTTGAAGTTATTCAGAAGAGGGTGGGATGCACCAAGCAGGAACTTGCCGAGGCCATTGACGTTATATCGCATCTGAACCCGCGTCCCGGAGAGGGACGAATCTTCACTCGCGATGAACTGGTTGTCCCCGATTTGATTGTTCGTGAACAGGATGGGGAATGGCTGATCCAAACCAATGACGGGGGTTTGCCGGAATTACGGATTAGTCACGATTATCTGGAAATGATGGAGGCGAAATCCAAATTACCGGTGGATGCCCAACGATACCTGAAAAGAAAACTGGATTCCGGTCATTGGTTCATCCAGGCCATTCGTCAACGGCGGGAAACCATGAAGGCGGTAATGAAAGCCATCATCGATCGGCAACCGGAATTTTTTGCCGGAAACATTCATAAACTGCGTCCCATGAAACTACAGGATATCGCCGACGACATCGGCATGGATATTTCCACGGTAAGCAGGTCGACGCGCGGGAAATATGTCGATACCGTGTTTGGGGTTTTCGAACTGAAATCATTCTTTACCGAAGGGATGGCCCGCGAAGACGGTAGTATGGTGAGCACGCATCAAATAAAACGGGCGTTAAAAGAGATCATTGACAGGGAGGACAAACATCATCCTTTAAATGATGAAAAATTAGTGGAAGAATTAAAAGCACGAGGATATTCCGTTGCGCGACGGACCGTGGCTAAATACCGGGAACAAATGAATATTCCGGTTGCGCGTTTACGGCGTCAATTGTAGCGGAAAAGGAAGGAGAGACAATGTCATATCGAAGAATCATCATCGGTGATTCGGAAATTAAAATCCCGGATAAACTATTAACGTTAGGGGTGTTTCCGATTATCGGATTGGCAATATTACTTTGGTTGTTGACAGGATTTTATATTGTTGGTCCCGATGAAGTCGGGGTAGTAAGGACATTTGGAAAATTCAGTCGTACAGCTCAGTCCGGCTTGCGTTACCATTTGCCCTACCCCATTGAAAAGGTGGATACTCCCAAAGTAATGGAAGTTAAACGAGTCGAAGTGGGGTTCCGGACCCTGGGGAAAAATCAGTATCGAAAAATCGATCGGGAAAGCTTAATGCTGACCGGCGATGAAAATATCGTGGATGCTGAAATGATCGTCCAGTATAAGATCAAAAATCCGGCGGACTATTTGTTTAAATTTGTTAAGCCGATATTGACGGTCCGTGAAGCGGCGGAAGCTTCTTTACGAACGGTAGTAGGCCGGAATAAGATTGATGAAGCCCTTACGGCCGGTAAATTAATGATCCAGGAGGAAACCAAAGCGCTGTTACAGGATATTCTGGACAAATATCAGACCGGTATTCAAATCGTGGCCGTTCAGTTGCAGGCGGTTTCCCCTCCCAAGCCCGTGATCGCGGCCTTTAAAGACGTTGCTTCGGCCAAGGAAGATAAAAACCGGATGATAAACCAGGCGGAAGGATATCGGAATGATGTTATTCCCAAGGCCCGGGGACAGGCGCAGGCGTTGATCCGGGAAGCCGAAGGTTACCGGGAGGCCCGGATTAAACGCGCCGAAGGAGACGTGGCCAAGTTCAAAGCGATTCTGAAAGAATACCGCAAGGCCAAGAATATCACGAAGAAGCGGCTGTACCTGGAAGCCATGGAAGAAATTCTCCCGAATATCAAGAAGTATGTAATCCCGGATGGAAAGGATGGCAATTTGTTGAATTTATTAAATCTTGGATCAACCAAGGGAGGGGGTAAAAAATGAAAAAGGTGATTATAGGTGTTATCATCCTGGCTGTTTTGGTTGTATGGTCAACCGTTTTTACCGTGGATATGACCGAACAAGTGGTGATTTTGCAGTTTGGAAAACCGGTGCGTATTATCAAGGAACCGGGTCTGAATTTCAAGTTGCCGGCGCCGTTTCAAAATGCAATCGTGTTTGACAAACGACTGCTTGAGTACGATGTCCCTCCCGAAGAAATTTTAAGTAAGGATAAAAAAACGCTGATTGTGGATAATTACGTTCGCTGGCGGATCGTCGATCCCCTGTTGTTTTTGCAAACCGTACAGGCAATTCCCACGGCGGTAACCCGGCTGGACGATATCGTGTACTCCGAATTGCGTCGTGAGTTGGGTACTCACAACATGGTGGAAATCATCACCGAAAACCGGGAATTGATCATGGAAAAGGTGACGGAGGCCAGCAGCAAGGCCACGCAATCGTATGGTCTTGAAGTAGTGGATGTTCGTATCCGCCGTGTGGATCTACCGCCTGAAAATGAGAAATCCATCTATGCCCGTATGGACGCCGAACGGAAACGTAAGGCTAACAGGTTCCGCTCCGAAGGTTCGGAAGAAGCTCAGAAAATCCGGGCCAAAACCGATAAGGAGAAGACCATCATTCTGGCTGAATCTTATAAACAATCGGAGGAAATCCGTGGTGAAGGCGATGCCCGGGCGACGGAGATTTACGCCGGCGCTTATTCCGCCGACCCGGATTTCTATGAGTTTGTACGGACTCTGGAAGCCTATCGGAAGATCGTCGATGACCAAACAACGCTGGTATTACCGGCCGATTCAAAATTGTTCGAGATCTTGCAGGGGAAATAAGGAATGCGCGGCAAGGTTTCGGTCGGTGAAATATGCCGACGCTTTATCAATCGGGGGAACCCCGGAATGAAGGTTCCTGTTATGAGCGATCCCGGTCGGTTAAACCCCGACCGGGATCGCTGCATGCCGGAAGGATGAGTGAATATTTACTATTGAAACGATTACAATAATTATATAGGACAGTGTGAATGGAAAAACAATTTCATGCCACGACAATCCTGGGTGTGCGACGGAAAAACGACGTCGCTATCGGTGGGGACGGTCAGGTAACTTTTGGTGATATGGCGCTGAAACAAAAGGCGGTAAAAGTTCGTCGTTTTGATACGGAGCGTGGTCAGATTCTTGGTGGTTTTGCCGGCGCGGCGGCCGACGCGTTAACCCTGTTCGAAAAATTCGAACAGAAACTGGATGAATACGGCGGAGATTTGCGTCGTTCGGTCGTGGAGTTGGCCAAGGAATGGCGTACCGATAAATACCTGCGGCACCTAGATGCTTTGTTGGCATTAATGGATCGTAAAAACAGTTTTATTGTTTCCGGTGATGGAAATGTGATTGAGCCCGACGGGTCTGTAATTGCCATCGGATCCGGCGGCGGTTTCGCTCAATCAGCGGCCATCGCTTTTCTGGCAAGTACCAAACTGTCCGCGAAAGAGGTTGTTACACGATCACTGAAAATCGCCGCTGATCTTTGTATTTATACGAACGATTCAATAACGGTATTGGAGATAGAATGAAGGCTTTGACCCCGCGTGAGATTGTAAAAGAACTGGATAAATACATTGTCGGCCAGGAGAAGGCCAAGCGTGCGGTGGCTATCGCTTTGCGAAATCGCTGGCGTCGGCAACAGGTCCCGGCCAATATGCGGGACGAAATTGTGCCGAACAATATCATTTTGATCGGAACCACCGGTGTCGGGAAAACCGAAATTGCCCGTCGTCTGGCCAACCTGGCTCATGCTCCCTTCATTAAAGTCGAAGCCAGTAAGTTCACCGAGGTCGGTTACGTGGGGCGGGATGTGGAGTCGATTATTCGTGATTTGACCGATATTGCGGTAAACATGGTCCATGTGGAGAAAGAGAAGGAAGTGGCTTCCCGTGCCGAGGAACTGGCCCAGGAACGATTGCTGGATCTTCTGTTCCCGGGTGAAGGATTGAAGGACCGGAAACGAACGCCGGAGGCGAAGGAACGGTACGAACGCAACCGGCTGCGGTTACTGAAAAAACTGGAACGGGGAGATTTCGAAGATCGCGAACTGGAGATTGAAGTACCGGAAGATTCGTTTCCGATGATGCAGGTGTTTGGCCCGATGGGTATGGAGGATGTGGGGATCAATTTAAAGGAAATGATATCCAGCGTGATTCCGGGTTCGAAAAAACGCCGCCGCATGAAGGTTTCCGAAGCGCGTACGTTTTTGATCGAATCCGAAATACAGAAATTAATCGACCATGAGGAAGTGAATCGGATAGCGAAAGAACGGGTCGAAAATAACGGCATCGTCTTTTTGGATGAAATTGATAAAATCACCGATAGCAACGGCGGCGGCGCCGGTCCGGACGTAAGCCGGGAAGGTGTCCAGCGGGATTTGCTGCCGATTGTTGAAGGGAGCACGGTCCCGACGAAGTACGGCCTGGTGCGGACCGACCATATCCTTTTTATCGCCGCCGGGGCTTTTCACGTGGCAACGCCCTCGGATATGATTCCCGAACTGCAGGGCCGGTTTCCGATCCGGGTCGAAATGAATAAATTAAATACCGATGATTTCATCAAGATCCTGACTCATCCGAAAAATGCGTTAATCAAGCAGTATAAAGCCTTATTGGCCGCGGAAGGAGTGGAATTGGAATTCAATAGACCGGCTATCAGGGCCATTGCTGCAATTGCCACTGAAGTGAATAACAAAACCGAGAATATCGGCGCCCGACGTCTTCATACGATTATGACGAAACTCCTCGATGATTATCTCTTCGACCATTTTTCCGGGAAGAAGAAAAAAATCGCGATCACCAAAAAAATTGTCGAAGAAAAATTAGCCGGTATTGCTAAAGATCAAGACCTGAGCCGCTATATTCTGTAAAGATTCGGGGACGATTAATAAAATCGAATGATAATAAACTTCAGGATAACCAGATGAAACGTGATTTCTTACATATCACCGATTTCTCAAAGGAAGAGCTTTGGGAAACTCTGAACCTGGCGAAGGAAATCAAGACCCATTTCAGGAACCGGGAATCGTACACGCCGTTCCGGGGGCGTTCCCTGGCCATGGTTTTTGCCAAACCGTCGGCCCGGACACGGGTTTCGTTTGAAACCGGATTCACCTGGATGGGTGGGCACGCTCTTTATCTTGGGCCCAGTGACATCGGTATCGGAAAAAGGGAAGCGATCAAGGATATCGCCCGGGTATTCAGCCGCTACAACGATATCCTGATGGCCCGTTTGTTTGACCATAAACATATTCTGGAGCTGGCAAAGTATGCTTCCATACCGGTCATTAACGGGTTAACCGATTACAATCATCCCTGCCAGATCATGGCCGATATCCTCACGATTTGGGAGCACCGGGGCCATTTGAACGATTTGAAAATTGTGTACGTGGGGGATGGAAATAATATTGTACACTCCTGGCTGCGATTGGCTGTTAAGTTCCCCATGGAATTTGTCTGCGCCTGTCCGGAAGGGTACGAACCGGATGGGGATACGGTGCGATTGGCGCAGGAGTCCGGTATTTCAACAGTGAAAATAACCTCCGATCCGTACGCGGCGGTACGAGACGCGGATGTGGTTTATACCGACGTATGGGCTTCCATGGGCCAGAAGGAGGAAGCCGAAGAACGGGCCCTGGTTTTCCGTGACTTCCAGGTAAATGAAGCGCTGATGAAAGCCACCGGGAAAGAAACCCTCTTCATGCATTGTCTCCCGGCCGAACGGGGACGGGAAGTGACGGATGGTGTGATGGAAGCGGAATATTCGATCGTTTTCGACCAGGCGGAAAACCGGATGCACGCCCAGAATGCGATTATGGTCATGCTGACGCAAAGAATGTAGGAGACACAACCCCTTTTCACACACCGCGTAATCGGGCTAAAGCCGGAAAAATAATCATATCTGAAACGTGAAACGTCATTTTGGTTCTTGGCTCTTGGCTCTTGGCTCTTGGCTCTTTAAACCGGAATCTATTTGGTTTCTTCCCAACGAACAGTATAGGTACGATAAGCCACTTTCGATCCCTCGGGCAGCGGCACCGTAATTTTAAAATTTACCGTTTGTTCCGGAATGATCGCCGTATCGGTGATTACCCCGGACTCATATTTAACTTCCTTGCCGCCGACAAAAACCGAATCGCGTGCCACGAGTTCCGTGGTATTTGTCCATAAATGGGCAATGACGCGAACAAAGTCGGCACGTTTTTGGCCGACATTTTTCACGGCGCCGCTGATTTCTTCGCGGTCCGGATAAGCGTTCACAAACGGTTCCCCCAGCAATTCAACCTGCGCCGCCGGGGGTGATTCTTTCTCGATCCGGACAACATGGTTCCGGTCAATCGCCAGGCGCCCGATGCTTGTTCTGACAATTATTTGATCGGCCGTTTCACTGATAATTTCGCCCAGAACAACGGATCCGTTTTGGAGCGTGATCCGGTTTTGTATTTCGGGCATCCTGATCAGATCCAGGAGCTTCTCGTCAATTTGGGGCATGACCCGTTGTTTCTGGTAAATCTTAATTACTTGTTTCAGCGAATCAATTTGTGTTTGAAGCTGGTTGATATTGGATTTGTATTCAAAAAAGGGAACCCCGAATTGGAGTGTCTCCGGCGGAGTAGTGGTGGTACGAAGAGCGGGAAGCGAATCCGGAAAGACGGTGGCTGAATCGTTTGCGGTCGGTATTAACCGGGTGGTATCACCGGCCTGTCCCCAAAGGGCGCCGGCAATTAACAACATGGCGATCAGGAAACGGTGAATCATGGCCGGGTCGCGTTTTTATGGGCCCGGAACGCCAGACGCCTGCGCTCTTCGGAATACCGGGCCGTCATTCCCAGCTCGTCAATCAGCGAATAAATAGGACGGTATAGGCGATAATTCTTTGCCTCTCCCAGCAAAGGGAGAAGTTTGTCTATCACCGCGGGATCGTTAAATTGTCCCAATTTACGAATGGCTTTTTTCCGGAGGGAAAGTGGGTAGTCGTTATTCAGGGCGATCTCCGAAAGAGTTAACTTGACCTCGGGATCATCGAAATCTCCCAGGGCATCCATCAGGGTATTCAATAAGCTGAAATATTGTTTTTTGCCGGTATTATAGGTGTCCAGTAGCGTCAGGATTAATTTTTCTTCCTTCACCCCGGCAAGGGTGTTGAGAGCGAAATCGCGGACTTCGAGATTTGTGGTCGGATCTCCCAGCAGTTCCGTGAAAGCGCTGACAACTTCGGTGGAATTTTTCTTGCCGAGAATCTCAACCGCGCGGTTGCGAACGCCGATACTGACATCGGGATCTTTGGCAATGTTCAGTAAAACCGGGATTACTTCCTCATTCCCCAAAGCGCCCAGGGTTTCGGTGAGTAATTTTTCGGTGCGGGAGAGGTTTGCCCTGGCCACTTCGTATAAATCCAACAGGGCAAGCAGTTGGTCCTTGGTACGAACTTTATTAAGGTATTTTACCAGGGTTAAATGAAGTTGGTTGGACTTTTTCTCCACGTTGTGCATGGCCTGCACCATTGCTTCCGGCGCTTTTGGGTTTTCACGGAATTCGGCCAATAATTCGATTGAGGCTTCCATAAAAGTAATGTCCATCGCGTCGGCGTTTGATACAACCTTGGCAATGGCATTCAGGGCCGTGGGATGCTGGGTTTCCGCCAGGGCTTTACCCGCAGCGATACGGACATCGAAAGGTTGGTTGGAATCATTGTAGATACTGATTAATTCTTCCAACGCCTGAACGCGACCGTCCTGATAGGCCATGCGCAGTTTCTCAATATCGCTGTGCATGAGTTCACCATAACCCTTTTTCCCTCTTCCAAACAGGGTCAGTTGTTTGACCTTGGAACAGGCCGAAAAAAGCAGCAATCCCGATAGAAAAATGGTTAGAAGTTTATTCATCGGTTTCCCATTGCCGGAGCACGAAATCTTGCCCGTCAAAATAACCATAAGAATTGTTATGAATCCAGTCGCCCAGAATTACCAATCGTCCACCCCCCACGGCTAAATCAACAGCCTGGTGATAATGCCCGGTAATTACGTAATCGTATCCGTTCATCATATGACTTAAAGCGTAGGTTTTTAATTCCCCCTGTACCCGCAGATTATAGGCTTCGGGATGCGTATTCTGGTGCCCGCGATTGGCGATCCATTGGGCGAAGTTATACCCAATCGTCGGATGTAACCAACGGTAGAACCATATAAAGACCGGGTTTCGAATGATTGCTTTCAATAGGCGATAACCTTTATCCCAGGAAATAATACCGTCACCGTGGGTTACGTAGAATTTCTTGCCGGCTAATTCGAACGAGGTGTCGTTAAAATATGTCTTTGTGGTCAGCGTGTCGGTAACGAAATCCAACACCCAGTAATCGTGGTTTCCCAACACGTAATGGATTTCAATCCCCTGTTGCTTTAGTTGGTGAAGTTTGCTGAAAAATTCAAAATACATCTTGGGAATCAGGTGGGGATACTCGAAATAGAAGTTGAATAAATCCCCCACGATAAACAACGACCCCCCGGTTTGGACAATCTGTTGGAAAAACCGGAACAACCTTTGCTGTCGTTCAATCCCTTGCCGGGTTGGTGACAGCATTAAATGAATGTCGGAAATAAAATAAACGGGTAAACGCATGAACGGGCGAACTTAGCGTTTCGAACCGGTTCAGGCAAATAAATTGTCAGGCGGATTGGCGCTGTCAATGGGGACTGTTTCGGATCCCTTTACCCGACGAAAATCCGGGGGGAAGGAAACCGTTTCGAGGAAGCTGGGGTTTTTGCCGATGTCCGTCCCGCTTATATGGCGGGATTGATGAAACGGGATAAGTGATTAATCCTGGGAGTAGACGATTTTGTTATTAGTAAAAAAAAGCTCATTTACGATTACCGTCCGAGTGGAAATATCGGGTATGTCGTTTTGGATGGAACGGATTATTTGGTTCAGTTCCTGAATGGATCTGGTATATATTCTGACCGTAATATATTTTTCACCAACCGTTGTATTCGCCGACCGGACACCATTGATCGTGGAGATATAATCCAGGGCCCGTTTTTCCACTTCAGGGGTGAAAGACCGTTTAAATATGATATCGACATAGGCAATGATTCCTCTACCGAGGCGTTCATGATCCAGGTCGGCACAAAATCTGCGAATAAATCCATTGTCGATCATTTTTTTCACGCGTCGACTGACGGCCTGCCTGGTTAGTCCAACCTTTTTCCCAAGATTTTGAAATGGAATCCGGCCATCTTCCTGCAGGATATCCAATATTCTGTAATCAATGTCATCCAACATGATGAATGTCCGGGTTGTTAATAATTCTGACCATATTTGAAATTTTTTTCATGCTCAACAAACACACAAATATAATGAGCAGTATTGCATAATGCAATTAATACTGATATATGATTGCTATATGCAACCAATCATGTATAAATAGTTGCAAATTTGAGAAATATATTTTAAAATGATTGCGTATAGACTACTGCTTGATACAATTACATCCCTTCGGCCCGTAAGGATATACTTAAAAAGAAAGATCAGGTATGCCCGCATTCAACATAAATCTTATCGATTTATCTATTGTAGGTGTCTATGTCATATTCATTGTCGCACTCGGTTTGCACTTCGCAAAAAAGCACGAAAGTGCGGAGGAATATTTCCTGGGCGGCCGCAGGTTTACCTGGCCTATCATTGGTTTATCGCTTTATGCTTCCAATATGTCAAGCAGCAGCCTGGTGGGATTGGCCGGCAGCGCCTATGGAACGGGCATATCGGTGTACAACTACGAGTGGATGGCTGCCATTATACTGATTTTTTTTGCTATCTTTTTTCTACCGTATTTTCTACGATCACAGGTGTACACCATGCCCGAATTCCTGGAGAAACGCTACGACAGCAGGGCCCGTTATTATTTCTCAGCGCTGAATATTTTTATGACGATTGTGATTGATACCGCCGGAACATTGTATGCCGGGGCGTTGATTATTAACCTTATTTTTCCCGCCATCCCCCTATGGCAAACGATGCTGGCCCTGGCATTGGTCGCGGGAGCCTACACCATTGCCGGAGGGTTATCCGCGGTGGTTTATACCGATGCGATACAGGCCGTACTTCTCACCGCGGGCGCTGTCATAATCGCGATAGTGGCATTTGTTAAGGTTGGCTCCTGGAGTGCCGTGACCGCGGTAACGCCCCCGGAAATGCTTAGTGTGTTTATGCCTTTGGATGATTCCTTCCTCCCCTGGCTTGGGATCTTAACCGGTGTCCCCATACTGGGGTTTTATTTTTGGTGCACGAATCAGTTCATGGTCCAGCGTGTACTTGGGGCGAAGAGCATTGAGCACGGACGCTGGGGGGCGTTGTTTGCCGGGTTGCTTAAACTGCCGGTGATTTTCATCATGGTTTTGCCCGGAACCATGGCCAGGGTTTTGTACCCTGATTTGCCACGTGCCGATTTGGCGTTCCCCAGCCTGATGTTCGGTCTCCTGCCGGTGGGTGTCCGGGGATTTATAATGGCGGGCCTTTTGGCGGCCATCATGTCCAGTATTGACTCCACTCTGAATTCCGCTTCCACGTTGCTTACCATGGATTTCTTTAAGAAACTCCGTCCGAAAACGAGCAGCGAGGGATTAATGTGGGCCGGGCGTATTTTTACCTTTGTGTTTATGGCGTTGGCGGCAGCCTGGGCGCCGCAAATCCTCAAATTCCCCTCCCTGTTTCAATATCTGCAGACGGTTCTGGCATATGCCAGCCCACCCATCGTGGCACTGTTTCTGGTGGGATTGTTCTGGAAACGGGCGAATGCCCAGGGCGCTTTCGCGGGAATTGTCGTCGGGTTCATTTTTGGCCTTGGCCAATTTATCATCCGGATAATCGCTCCGGATACCACATGGTTGCCGGATATTCATTTCCTTTATATGGCCCTTATTCTGCTTATATTAACAACCCTGACAATTATAACGGCAAGTTTGCTGACATCGGCGCCGGATAATGAAAAAGTTAAAGCCTATATCTGGAAACGGTCAGACTATGACGCGGAAACCAAAGAATTGGCCTTGTTGCCCTGGTATAAAAATTTTCGTGTTCAAGCCGCTATATTATTTGTTCTAACCGTTCTGTTTGTCGGAATGTTTGCCTAACCAAAGTCCTGCCGGTTATGTATCTTCGGATTGATCTTTCTGAACTGAAAACATTCGCTCAATTATTATTTGCGCGATTTATTATCCCAAGTGTTATTATTATGCGTCTGCCGGCGCGCTGAAAGAGAAAGGTGATGAAAATGAAAAAAATATTATTCGTTGTGGCCATTCTCCTGGTTTTAACCGGTGGTTGCGAAAACACAAATCGGAGTTCGCTTGGAAAGTTGACTCCTCCTGACGGGAATAATGTATTGGTTGTTGCTCATCGTGGTTATTGGAGAACCGCTCCCGAAAATTCATTGCAGGCAATTGAAAACAGCATTGAAATAGGTGCCGATATAGTCGAAATTGATGTCCGGAAGACAAAAGATAATCAATTTGTATTAATGCACGACGAAACGGTTGATAGAACCACGAATGGGAGCGGAAAGGTTGAAGATTATACATTGGATTCATTAAAACAATTGTATCTGAAAGATGTTACCGGGGCGCTGACCCAACAGAAAATCCCAACCTTGAAAGAGGTTATGCTTTTAGCGAAAGGTAGAATACTGGTAAACCTGGATAAAAGTGAAAATTATATTTCCGAAGTGTATGAATTGTTACGGGAAACCGGGACCGTGCAACAGGCAATCTTTAAAGGATCAAAACCGATTTCGATCGTACGGCAAAAATACGGATCGGTTTTGGACAGTATCGTTTATATGCCCATTGTAAACCGGGAAACGAGCCCGACGGCGGATTATATAAACGAATTTGAAAAAGGTATTAATCCGATGGCTTATGAAGTAATATATGAGACAGAGGATTCACCGATAATAGAATATATTGAAACCATTAAGGAAAACAAGGACCATGTTTGGGTAAATACTTTATGGGCTTCACTATGTGCCGGACGCGATGATGACAAAGCAGTCGACAATCCTGACGAAGCGTGGGGCTGGGTAATACAAAACGGAGCCACCATTCTCCAGACTGATCGGCCGAAACTGATGTTGTCGTATTTAAGAAAAAAAGGATTGCATAAATGAAAGCGGGACGGCATCCGATAATCATTACCCGCGAGTCGGACCTTGGTTTTGGAAACGAAGTGATAAATAATTATGAACAATAGGAGATTTTCATGTTGGATGTCATCATAGTATTCGCATTTATAATCTACAGCATCGGTTCCGGTTTCAGGGCCAAATCCAAGGCTTCCGAAAACCTGGAGGAGTATTTTTTGGCCGGCCGTACCGTCAGCGGCTGGAAAGCAGGTTTCAGTATGGCTGCCACGCAATATGCCGCGGATACTCCCCTGTTGGTCACGGGATTGATTGCCACCGGGGGTATTTTCATGCTCTGGCGGCTCTGGATTTACGGCCTGGCGTTTTTAATGATGGGGTTCATCCTGGGCCGGGCCTGGCGCCGCGCGATGGTGTTAACCGATGCCGAATTAACCGAAATCCGTTATAGTGGTGAAGGTGTGTTGGCCCTGAGAAGCTTAAAGGCTATTTATTACGGCACGGTGATAAACTGCACCGTGATGGCTATGGTGCTGGTGGCCGCCACCCGGATATCGGAGACGTTCCTCTACTGGCATTTGTGGCTGCCGCAAGGGCTTTACAGCACCATTCTGGGTTGGATTCAGGCGATGGGAATTAATCTTTCGTCCGGGGCAACCCATTTGGATCCGATGGTGGCTACCACGAATAACGTTATCAGTATTTTAGTGATTGTGGCTTTCACGGCCCTTTATTCCACAACCGGTGGGTTGCGCAGTGTTATTGCCACGGACGTCGTTCAGTTCTCGATAGCAATGGTTGCGACGTTGATTTACGCTGTTGTCGCCGTGTCCCGGGCCGGCGGACTCGATACCATGATTGATAAAATGGTATCCCTGTATGGCGCGGCCCGGACAAGTGAAATTCTTTCCTTCAGTCCCGATGGCTGGGATATGTTGTGGCCTTTTCTGATTCTCATCGGATTGCAGTGGTTCTTCCAGATGAACAGTGATGGTACCGGTTACCTGGCACAACGGACCATGGCCTGCCGGACGGATCGGGGCGCACGCTCGGCGGGGTTCATTTTCACGGTGGCACAGGTCCTTATTCGCAGTCTGTTCTGGTTACCTATCGGAATAGCGCTGTTGGTGATTTATCCCTACGAAGCAAGTGCCGTTGGCAAGGAAACGTTTGTCTCCAGTCGTGAAATATTGTTTGCTACCGGAATAAAGGAATTATTACCGGTCGGAATAAAAGGGCTCATGCTCACCGGTTTGCTTGCCGCTTTGGCGTCGACGATCGACACGCATCTTACCTGGGGCGCCAGTTACTGGAGTAACGATATTTATTTACGCCTGATAAACAAAACATGGTTAAAGCGTAAACCCTCATCAAAAGAACTGGTAATCGTTGCCCGCCTCTCGAACATTCTGATCCTGGCAATCGCCCTCACGATCATGGCCAACCTCGGTTCCATTCAGACGGCATGGTACATTACCCTGCTGTTTGGCGCCGGCACAGGTTCGGTATTGATTCTCAGGTGGTTCTGGGAAAGGATCAACCTCTATTCCGAACTGGCTGCCATGGCCGCTTCACTGATTATCGCCCCCATCATCCTGTTTACGGTTGACGCGGAATGGCTCAAATTATTGTTGATGTCGGCCTCCTCCACCGTGATCGTGCTGATCGTAACCTGGTTAACGCCGGATACCGACAAGGATGTTTTGGATCGTTTCTACCAACGGGTCGAGCCTCCCGGTCTTTGGCGAAAAACCGCTGCCAGGTTAGAACTGGATGTCCAAAACCCAGGGCGGGAATTTCGCCAGGGCGCTTATCTGGTACTGACTACCGCCGCGACCGTATACTTGCTGTTGGTGGGAATCGGCAAATTGATGCTCCCGGATCCCCTGGGCTCGTCCCTGTGGGCCTGGATTTACGTACTCCTGGGAATCGCCAGTGTCCCCCTGTGGTGGAAAAAGGTGTTCGCGTAAAATAAGCGCGAGCGTAAAAACTGTTCATTAATTTTATTTCGAAATTCAGGAAATCCTTATGTCAAAACTATCATTCACGGCCGTTATTTTTGATCTGGACGGTGTCATTACCCAAACCGCGCTGGTTCACAGCCGGGCCTGGAAGGAAATGTTCGATGAATATCTGCGCTTCCGCGAAAAACAATATGGCGAACCGTTCCGGGAATTCACCCATGATCGTGACTACCTTCCGTACGTTGATGGAAAACCAAGATACGAAGGGGTGCAATCGTTCCTGAAAGCAAGGGGCATCGATATTCCCCGGGGAGATCCCCAGGATCCTCCGGATGAGGAAACCGTCTGTGGTCTGGGAAACCGGAAAAATCAAAAATTCAATGAAGTCCTGGAACGGGATGGAGTCGCGGTATACAAGAGCACGGTTTCGTTGGTCAAACAGTTGAAGGATGAAGGGATTCGTGTCGGTGTGGCTTCTTCCAGCAAGAATTGCAAGACGATCCTGGAAACGGCCGGGATAGAGGACCTTTTTGAAGTGCGCATCGACGGCGTTTCATCGGTCGAACTCAATCTGAAAGGGAAACCGGAACCGGATATTTTCACTACCGCCTGCGATTATCTGGGCGCTGCATACGATCGGTCGGTTGTGGTGGAGGATGCCGTGGCCGGTGTTCAGGCCGGCGCCAACGGCAACTTCGGTTTGGTTGTGGGGGTCGCGCGCGAAAACAATGAACGGGAATTGAAATTGAACGGCGCCGATATTGTGGTGCGGGACCTGGAGGAAATCGGTATCGAAAAAATCGAGGAATGGTTTCGCAAGGGGTTGGAAGAGGATCAATGGAGTCTTAATTATTATGACTACGTTCCCGAGCGGGAACGAACCCGGGAAGCATTGTGCACTGTCGGCAACGGGTATTTCGGTACGCGGGGAGCGGCGGAAGAATCCGGGGCCGATACGATTCATTATCCCGGCACCTATCTCGCGGGAGTCTACAACCGGTTGCAGTCCGAAATCCACGGCAAAAACATCGTTAACGAAGATCTGGTCAACTGTCCCAACTGGTTGCCGATCCGGTGGCGAATCGGGGCCGGCCCCTGGACGGAACCGAATAACGTGGAAATAATCGATTTCCATCACCGGCTTGATCTGAAAGGCGGAATTCTGCACCGTAACATGGTCGTACGCGATGAAAAAGGACGGGAAACACGGGTGGAATCGGAACGCCTGGCCAGCATGGCCGATCCGCATTGCGCCGCCCTCCGATACCGTTTGACCCCCCTCAATTACAACGCCACGATCACGGTCCGTTCGGGCCTTGTGTACGACGTTACCAATACGGGCGTTGAACGATACCGGGACCTGGCAAACCGGCATCTCGAACTTATCGCAAAAGGCGGTGACGGAAATTCCGTCTACGTTCTCATGGAAACGAATCAATCCGGGATACGGATTGCCGAGGCCGCGAAAACTTTGGCTTTCGTCGCGAATCAGGAAGAGAATGCGGACGGTATTTTAACGGAAGTTGAAGGTGGAATATTTACCGGCATTACCACGCCTCTGACCACCGGACAAACGCTGACGATAGAAAAACTGGTATCCATTTATTCCTCGCAGGACACGGATGAGAAGGATCCCCTGACGGCGGCGCGGAACTGTGTCGAAACATTAAGAAGATACCGTGGAGTTAAACAAGACAGCGAAAAGGCCTGGGAATCCATCTGGCGGGAAACCGATATACGGATCACGGGTGACCGGTTTGCGCAAAAACTGATCAGGTTGAATCAGTACCACCTTCTGATCACAAGATCAATTCACAACGTTGGGATTGACTGGGGCATACCGGCCCGCGGTCTTCATGGCGAGGCCTATCGGGGTCATATTTTCTGGGACGAATTGTTTTGTCTCCCTTTCTATTGTCTGCATCTCCCGGAAACGGCGAAATCAACGCTGCTTTATCGCTACCGGCGCCTTGACAAAGCCCGGGAGGCTGCCGGGGATAGCGGATACCGCGGCGCCATGTTTCCCTGGCAAAGCGGCAGCGACGGGAGCGAAACAACCCAAAAGTTCCATCTGAATCCGCTGTCAGGCGAATGGGGGGAAGACCACAGTTATTTGCAACGGCATGTATCGATCGCGGTTGCCTGGAATGTCTGGAATTATTATCAAATGACGGCGGACAGGGAATTCCTGGCCCGGTACGGGGCCGAAGTGTTCTTTGAGGTCGCCCGGTTCCTGGCCAGCCTGACAACATTCAATCCGCGAACGGAACGGTATGATATTGAAAAGGTCATGGGACCCGACGAGTTTCACGAAGGGTATCCGGATGCCCGGGAGGCGGGGCTGAGAAATAACGGTTACACCAACCTCATGGCGGCCTGGGTGTTCGACAAGGCGCAGGAACTTCTTGGTCTGCTTTCTCCCGGCGCCCGACAATCGGTCATGGAAAAGATCGGTCTCACGAGCGAAGAAATGTCACGCTGGAAAGACATCGGCAACAAATTGACGATCGGGATTTCCGCTCAGGGCGTCATTGAACAATTTGACGGGTTTTTCGCGCTGAAGGAATTGGATTGGGACGACTATCGGGAGCGCTATGGAAATCTTTCCCGGCTGGACCGGATCCTGAAAGCCGAAGGCGATTCTCCGGACCGGTACAAGGTCCTCAAACAGGCCGACACGCTGATGCTGTTTTATCTCCTGGATCCGGAGGAAGTGCGATCCATCCTCATGGAACTTGGCTATTCCGCGGACGATCAAATCCTGAAGAAGAATTTCGATTATTATTTTCAACGAACCTCCCACGGCTCAACGCTTAGCTTCATCGTGCACGCGGCGTTGGCGAATGAAACCGAATATACCCGCCGGGCATGGGAAATGTTTCAGCAATCCCTGTGCAGTGATTATCGCGATATTCAGGGGGGAACCACGGGAGAGGGCATCCATACCGGTGTGATGGGAGGGGCGATCATGCACGTGTTGAACGCCTATGCCGGCCTGGATTTTTCCGGGGAAAGGCTGCAAATCAATCCCGCTTTACCACGGACGTGGCGGGAGATACGGTTTAACGTTATTTTCCGTAAGGTCGGCTATCGATTACGGATTACTTCCAATAGAATCGAAATTACCGCCGGGGAACGCAATGCCGATCCGGTCGATATTGAAGTCCTTGGTAAAAGGTATTCCCTTCAAACTGGTGTTTCTTTGGAAATAGAATTAACCAGTAAAAATGGATCGTAAACATATCGAAATTGAAAAAGACTTAGAACTAGGCAAAGGCTGAGGAGAAATTCCAGTTGCATTACTCCGGCATATCTTAATCGTTTTAAATAATGGAATTTCCAATTTTTAATACCCTCGCCTGCAACTTAGCCTTAATGAATACTAAAAATGGAAAATGCGATAATTTGGGAATAGACATAACATGAAAGCAGGAGCAAAAACATGATTGGTGACGTACTCTTAATTACGGAAAAACATACCCGCGCGGCTTCGCAGTTAAAGGAAATAATCAAACAACGGAAGGCGGAAAAACCGGTGGTTGCCATTGCCGGAGAATCGGGCAGCGGAAAATCAGAGGTTGCTCATGAGCTGCGCCGACTGTTAAAAAAAGATGGCTACCTGGTTAAAATCCTTCACGGCGACAACTACTATAAAACATCACCGACCGAAAGAACCGCCTGGCGAAAAAAACACGGGATCGAAAGCATCGGTGAAAATGAATACGATTGGGAGTTGCTCAAGGGGAACATTGAGGATTTTCAAAAGGGAAGGGAGTCGGTTTTACCTTTTTTAGACCTGTTTACGAACCAGAGAGACCGGTTAATCACCGATTTCAAGGATATTAATGTGCTTATCCTGGAAGGACTCTATTGCCTGCGCGCGCCGGCGGATTTGAAAGTGTTAATCGATCTGACTTACCACGAAACAAAGAAAGCGCAAATCGTGAGGGGCAAGGAGACCCTTGATGAATACCGGTTACAGGTACTCGAACGTGAACATCAGGTAATCCAGTCGCACCGATCATTAGCGAATTTTTTGATTACCAGGGATTACAATGTTATCGAACAGGGGCTATCCTGATGAAAGTTAATAACTGACATTATCCACTTCGAAAAGCGTGAAGCGTGAAACGCGAATTTTGATTCAGAGGTCAGAAACTTGAAATTTTGATGTATGTTCTTGTAAGGACTCCCTTGTCATTGCCATATGGCACAATTTTAGGCGTTAAATAATATCTGTCCGTGTCCTTTTCGGGTTTGTGGAATCTCTTTTCTTGACGTATCTGTGATGGTTTATCGGAACGGGTACAATCTTATTCTATTTCTTTTATGAAAATATTCCTGAAGGAAACGGAAGTCTCCCAGTCGTGATTTTGCAGACCGATGTACCCTTCCCTGGCAAAATCCGCGACCTTCCCCCGGGGTTCGGCCATCCAGTCAATGACCTCTTTACCATTTAATTCCACCCGGATATTGGATCCCTTGAATGTAATCTTGTAATGGTTCCATTCCCCCGTGGGCCTGGACGCGTTCATTTTCGGTGCTTCGGCGTCGTAGACGGCGGCCGTCTTGTGAACACCTTCGCTGGCGTCATCGATCTGTATTTCAAAAGAGTGATAAATATAGTTGTCGCTCACCGGCACGTCGGGGACCCTCAAAAATATTCCCGAATTGGATTTGAAATCGGAGCACTTGAAATCAAGTTCCAACACGAAGTCCTTGTACTTTTTTACACTGTACCAAAGCAGTCCCATTCCACCATGCGTTTTAAGAACGCCGGTTTCCCGGTCTAACTCAAAGTAACCCGGGCCGTAGTGGTTCCAGCCGTGTTTGGCGTACTTGCCCTGCCGGAAGCTGAGCAGTTCCTCGTAGCCTTTGTAGTATGTGATACTATCGATGTATTCCAGCCCCTTGCGGATGATTTGTGAAGGGTTAAAGGTTTCGTCTTCCTGCTCGAGCTCAATGGCGAGGATGCCGTCAAAATGCTGCAGGGTCAGTTCCGCCAGGAGGTCGTGGATATTGGTCTTGCCCCGGCCGAAAGGAACGGTGCGGGCATCTTTGGAGCCAAATGTGTCCAGATCTTCCAGATGCACATCGAGAATCCGGCCCTTTAACATTCTGAGCCCATCAATAACGTTCACCCCCGTTCTTACCCAGTGGCCCACATCGGCACAGGCCCCGATGCGCGGGTCCAGGCCGTTTACAACCCTCAGAACCGCTTCGGGACGGGCATACCTGGACGGCGCCGGATGATTGTGAACGGCCACGCGAATGTTGTATTCCTTCACCATCTTTTCGATAAGCGAAAAGTCGTCGTAGTCCGGTTCCGTCACAATCGTCCGGATGCCCATCTTTTTCGCGAAATCGAAGACTTCGCGCATACTCTGTTCGTTGTTCTCGAACTTCACCACGCCGTAGCCGGCCAGTGTGATCCCGGCTTTCCCGAGGGCTTGTTTAACGGCGTCCATCTGTTTTTCGTTCAGGTAGTGGTCGAACTTTACATCCGGATCATCTTTGCTCAGGATTTGGCCCGGGTAGGCCTCAAGATACTTGAGGCCCAACGCCTTTACTTTTTCCACACTTTCAAAGAACGAAAATTTTCTGAACGTCCAGGTCTGGACGCCGATGTTCATTTCTTTTATTCGTACTTCCTGATAATTCACGGTTGCTTTCTCCTCCTGTCCGACGCAAGTGAGCCAGAGAAGTCCGATAATCGGGATTAGAAGCGTTGTTTTTTTCATGATTTCCTCGGGTTCCATTTTCCTTCAGCCACGGCCGGGATAAAGTTTTCAAGGTTGGGTGGCGGGAAGGCAATCGTCTTCCCTTGTTCGACGCTCATGTAGGCGGTCATTAACAATTCCGTAACGTTAACTCCGTCACTGAAGTTTTCTTCCGGTCGTTTGCCCGCCAGAAATGACCGGACCATGTGGCGGTTTTCCGCGGTATAGCCATATTCATCCTGCTCGTTACTGATCACCGGCATGAGACCCATTTCAGCGTTCTGCTTTTCCACCAGGTCTTCTCCGGCGCTGCCCACCACGTTACGACTGAAAAACACCTTCAGACCGGTATCCAGCGTATTGATGGAGAGCGAATACTCCGGTCCCAGCAATTCCATGCTCAATCTCAGGCCGGCCCCCACAAAACTCCAGGAAGTGGTTGTTTCCACTACCAATGTTTCACCCTCCTCTGTTTTGTATTCGATAAGGGAACGGGCGAAATCTTCCGCCGGCCGGTTGAGATAGTCGGTTTTGCCGCCGCTGTTTTCGGAAAGAATCCGGGCGTATTTCTCGCGCTGCCATTTCAGGCAATTGGCGTACGCGTTAACCGACACCGGCGTCAGGACCGAGCGGTCGGCGCCGGGGGGCGTGAGCATGAACCGGGCTTCTTCGACGGAATGGCACATCATGTCGTTCAGGACGCCGCCGCCCTGGAGTTCGCCTTCCCAGAACCACGGCATGTGGGGCCCGCTGTGTTCCTCCGCCGCGCGGGCCAGGTAGGGCCGGCCGGCGATGGAGGCGCCCCGCGCCCAGATGATTTCCTTTCCGCGGGTGACGGCGGGAGCGAAAACCTGGTTTTCCAGATAGCCATCCAAAAGATTTACTTTTTGCGCCAGTTCCAGCATTTTCCGCGCTTCCGCCACGTTGCGACCAAGGGGCTTTTCACAGGCAACGCCCACCAGTTCACCCTTCCCGGATTCGATTGCCGCCGCGATTTCTTCCATGACTTCGATACGGGTAAAATTGGGAGAACAGATCCAGAGCGCGTCGATGTCCGGGTCGGTCACCATTGCGGTTATGGAGTCGAACACCTTCGCGTCGCCTACGCCGATTTCTCCGGCCAGGGAAGCGGTTTCCGCGGCTGATTTTCTTGTTTTGGACAATACCCCGGCAACGTCCACATCCCGAACCCCGATCAGTGACCTGATATGAAAGCGCGAGATGAAACCGCCGCCGATGAAGCCGATCCTTAATCTTTTTGTGCTCATAAAAATCCTTTCTTAATTGCCGGTTATATTACGTCGAGGAGGCGGGTGCGGGAGATGGAACCTCTTCCTCCCGGAAGAAAATGAGAAACACCGCCGCGGAAAGTACCGTCAGGAAAAAAGGCACGAGAAAAACACCGGTCCAGTCTGTCTCACTGCCGGAAGTAAAAATGCTCTGAATAAAACCGGCGAAATTGCTGCCGATATAGCTGCCGACGCCTAATACTACCAGATTGATAAGGCTTTGTGCCGAATGACGAATGTCTTTCGCCGCTATGCGATCGACGTAAATGAAAGCCACCGTAAAGAAAAACACATAACAGAAACCATGCAGCGCCAGGGAGGCGATTACCAGCCATGTCGGCGTACCGATGGCAAAGATCAGGTACCGCAACGGCCAGGCCAGGATTCCCAGGATCATTGTTTTCCTGATGCCGTACCGCGGCAGGAAGTAAGGCAAAAGGAAGGCCATGACAATGATTTCCGCAATTTGTCCGATGACCATTACCCCCGCCACCGTGGAACTGTCGATCCCGATCTTCGCCGACGTCAGGAACGGCGCCGTAAGAACGTAGTAGAACATCAGTTCCGTAGAAACAATGAAGGCGATGATGAAAAAGATGAGCGTGTTTTTGTTTTTCAACATTTTAACGGCTTCCAGGAAAGCTAACGGGTTGGCGGCCGTTTTTTCCGGTGGCGTATCGGGTAGCGCGAGGGAGACCAGACCCATAACGAGGGAGAATATTCCCGCCAGGAGGAGAGTGTCACCGGCAAACCCCATGGAAGCTTCGCCTTTTGCCACCACTCTCCAGCCCGAAAGAGCCAATCCCGCCACAATCCATCCGATGGTTCCCCAGACGCGGATCTGACCGAACTCTTTTTCCGAATTCTTCAGGTTTATCAGGGCGATGGAGTTGGTAAGCGCAAGGGTCGGCGCGTACAGCAGGCAGTAGATAAACATCAACCAGAGCATGGTCGAATAATCGGAGATAGTGGAAATATAGATCAGGAGGGCGCCTCCCACCAGTTGCAGTAGAGCAACTACTTTCTGAGAAGCAAAGTAGCGATCCGCAATCTGCCCGCCGATGAAGGGGGAAATGATAGTGGCGAGGGGTAAGAGGCTGTAAATGATTCCAACCTGGGTGCCCGTGAATCCCAGATCGTTAAGGAGATACGCGGAGAGAACCGGCGCCCACGCTCCCCAGATGGCGTATTGAAGAAACATCATGGCGCCGAGACGAATTTTTACTCCCATTTTTTACCCTTTCTGTTAATTAGTCTGTGGGTTATTGTCCGGTTATCCTTCGTTATTATCGATTCAGGGCCGGGGTTTTGGCCGGGGGCAAGGTCCTTTTCCACGGGTTTCATCCGGCAGAAGAATTTCCGCGAACGATTTTTTTCGGCAGGGGAGACCGAAGTCAGACGATTTGCCTTTTGTCCGGATCCCATTCAACTCTTCGACCGGTCAGATAGGATTCCGTGGCCATGTGGCAGGCGAGCGCTTCGTGCAAACCGACTTCAATATCGCATTTCGGTTGTCTGTTTTCCCGGATGGAATCCAGCCAGTCCTTTATATGCAGATGGGTGGGGTCCATGCGTTTCCCTTCACGATAAGTGTAAACCAGGCCCTTATTGGCAAAATATCTGGCAGTAGCCGAGGTGACACCGTCAATTTGCTTTGATCCCGGGGAATAAGTGTAAATGGGATAGCGGGTGTTTATTATTCCGCTTTCTATCCTTTCCCTGTACCGGGTGGATTCCGGGTCGGCCGTTACGACCAGGCCGTGTATTTTGCTGTCCCCGGCTCCGCCGATTTGCATTGTCGCGTCATGGCCCATAAAGATATTCCCCCGGTTTTTATTGCTAGACAGGGTGGCGCTGTACAGCAGGGTCAAATCCTTATCCGGGTATTCCAGGATGGCCTGGAACACGTCGGGCACATCACGACCATCCTTGTAGAAATAAATGCCTCCCGAGGCGGATACGAATTTCGGCGCGCCCAGCTCCATGACCTGGTTAACGGCATCGAATTCATGTGAAAATAAATCGCCGGAGAGGCCGGTACCGTAATCGTACCAGCAACGCCACCGGAAGAATCTTTTCAATGCTTCCCGGCCAAACGGTATCTTTGTCGGAGCCGGCTCCTGGAACGTATCCCAGTCGATTGTTCGTCGGTTTCCCTTGGGGTCAATGTCCCAGACCCAGGCGCCCCAGGGGGAATTGCGGTTGGTCGTTACCTCCACAAGGTTGACCGGCCCAAGCAGTCCCTGTTGGACGATTTCCCGCGCTTTCTCAAGACTATCCACCTGGCGGTTTTGATGGCCGAGTTGAAAAACAATGCCGGTTTCTTTCACCGTATCATACACGTCAATGGCCTCCTGAAATGTCCTTGTCATTGCTTTTTCACAATAGACATGCTTTCCCGCCCTGGCGGCATCGATGATGATCCGCGAATGCCAGTGATCCGGTGTGGCGATGATCACGGCATCGATATCATCGTTTGCCAGCATTTCCGTGTAATGTCGATATCTTTTGGCCGCCTCCTTTGGTTTCCCGCCGGGACGTATTTCATTTGTTGAAGCGGCTAAAGCGGCTCTGGCCCTTACATTGAAGAGGTCGCACACACCAACCAGCGACACATTAAGGTCATCCTGTTGCATGAATGTGGCATACCCTTTATCCAGCTTGTTTTTTTGGGCATTGGCCGCTGCTTTTTCAACCCATTCGGGGGTCGCGAAACCGGCGCCCCGCACCAGGTGCTGACCCCGGCCGCCGTAACCGATAATGCCTAACCGAAGGTGCTCACCGGGACTTTTTGAGGATATGACTGCCGGCGCCTGGTGCTCCGAAATAAGGTCGGAAAGTAAATTGGATTTCCTCAGCGCATCCCGTTTCATTTTTCTCAGGATATTGTAGAACAACACTCCCACAACCGGAAGTGTTGCCAAACCTTTTAGTATTTCCCTCCGATCAAGATCCGTCCCGGAGGCTTTTGAATCGGTATGTTCTTCTTTCATGTCAGCAAATCCTCAGTTGGTTGTGTGTTGTTCCTGAAAATTAATCTGTCCAAACCAATAATATTGCTCGTGGGGAATACATAAAGCACATACAAGGCACAAGCTTCGATCAAATTCTTATTCACGATAATGTAACTGCCTTCCCACGGCCGGGAATATTCCAGTCCTAATAACGGCGGTGTAAAGAAATAATATATCAGGAGCAATACCATGCCGGCAATGGAAGCGTAGCGCCCCAGCAAACCTAACATTAAAGCCAAACCGATAAGTGTCAAGCCCCACATATTCAGATAGTCCACAATGCCCAATACCACAGGATTAGCCACGATTGATTTAGCCAACCCGGAAAAGATCCATTGCACGTCCAATAAATATGCTGCGGATGACCAGTAGGGATTTAGTAGTTTCGCCACACCTTCATAAAGCAGGTGCCAGCCGATAAGAACACGGAGCAATGATAAACCGATTAATTGATTATTGGTGTATTTTAATGATACCGGTACGGCTTTATTCCCCATGGTAGTTCCTCCTGCGATCGTGGTTTTATAAGAATCAATGTAGTTCAAATTGTCCATAATTGCAACCGTAAGAGAACCTCCCTTGTAATCCCTCATGGGTGGAGAACCAATCCCCGGAAGCTCCGGGATTTCGCTTCCCGACATTCGTCGGGAGATCTTGGTTCCTGGCTCTTGGCTCTTGGCTCTTGGGACCATGACAGGCAAACTATCGTGGGGTCACAACCTGAAGAGAAAGCTTGAAACACCTGGGTTTTAGAACTAAGATTATACACGTTCATCCGGCGCTATTCCGGTGCTATCTGAAATTCTTGAGAAAAAAGGAGGGGTACGGGAACGGGAATCATGTTCCAAATTATCCGCAATAAAACAGTCCTGTGGTCAATTTTCCTGTTGATGTTTGGTAGTCATTATGGGAAAGAACCTGGGGATGATAAAGTTTCACCGGCAGCGAAAGTAACCGTTTATAAGGACCCCACAAAATCGGTTACCGACCGGGTGGAGGATCTCCTGAGCCGGATGACACTGGAAGAGAAAATCGGTCAGATGACACAGGTTGACAGGCAATTTCTTGAGCGGGACAGCGATATAGCGACCCGTTATTTGGGTTCTCTTCTGAGTGGCGGGGGATCCACCCCGGACGAAAACCGTCCCCAATCCTGGGCTGACATGTACGATCGCTATCAGAAGATCGCGTTGTCCTCCCGGCTGGGAATACCGATCCTCTATGGGATTGATGCCGTCCATGGGCATAATAATGTTGTCGGTGCAACTATTTTCCCCCACAACATTGGTCTGGGATGTGCCGATGATCCCGATCTGGTTGAGGAAGTGAGTCGCATTACAGCCCTGGAGGTCGCCGGGACCGGAATCGACTGGACTTTCGCTCCCTGTATAGCCGTACCCAGGGATGAGCGTTGGGGAAGAACGTACGAGGGTTACGGGGAAAGTCCGGATATTGTGGCCCGGCTTGGAAAAGCGGCCGTTCGCGGGTTTCAGTCCGGTAAATTGGGGAGCCCCGGGAATATTTTGGCCTGCGCGAAACATTTTATTGGCGACGGGGGCACCAAGTGGGGAACGGGGCGGAACGGCAAAGCGGACAGAGGCGATACGCAGATTTCCGAGGAAGAATTAAGAGCGATTCATTTGCCCGGTTATTTGAGCGCCATAGAAGCCGGTGTTGGGTCGATAATGGCTTCTTACAATCAATGGAACGGCACTTACTGCCACGCCAGCAAGTATTTATTAACGGATTTGTTAAAGGAAGAGCTTGGATTCGAAGGTTTTGTAGTGTCCGATTGGGAAGGAATTGATCAGATCCCGGGTGATTACAAAGCGGACATTATTACGGCCATAAATGCCGGGATAGATATGGTAATGGTCCCGGGCGCGGTCCCTTTCGGCGGTGAATCTTATACCCGTTTTATCGAACTCCTGAAAGAAGCGGTCGAAGAGGGATCCATACCGAGGAGCAGAATTGACGATGCTGTACGGCGAATCCTGAAAATTAAATTCAGAATGGGACTTTTCGAAAACCCGTTTACCGACCGATCGCTTACCGAAAAGATTGGTTCAAAAGAACATCGTGCTGTCGCACGGCAGGCCGTGCGACAGTCGTTAGTTCTCCTCAAAAATAATAACGGTTTACTCCCGTTGTCAAAGAATATGGAACGGATACTGGTCAGCGGTAAAAATGCGGATGATTTGGGAAACCAATGCGGTGGCTGGACAATCTCCTGGCAAGGGGAAAGTGGGTCGGTCACCGAAGGCACGACGATTCTTGAAGGTATAAGGGAAGTGGTTTCACCGGCTACGGAGGTTCTCTTCTCCCGGGACGGGTTTGGAGCAAAAGACGCGGATGTGGCCATCGTGGTGGTGGGCGAAACACCTTATGCGGAATGGGAAGGAGATAAGGCTGACCTCACCCTGGACAATGAGGATCGGGAGACGCTCAGGCGGGTAAAAAGCGCCGGCATCCCGCTGGTTGTTATTATTGTTTCGGGACGTCCGCTTATTATTGAATCGGAAATTGATGATTGGGATGCGCTTATCGCGGCCTGGTTGCCCGGCACGGAAGGACAGGGAGTGGCCGATGTGCTCTTCGGCGATTACAATCCCACCGGGAGGCTTTCCATGTCCTGGCCCCGCTCCATGTCCCAAATACCCATTAATGTAGGGGACGAAAAGTATGATCCCCTTTTTGAATATGGTTTCGGCCTGAGTTATTGATCGGGCGAACAATCCTGACACGAATAGATCATGAAAATAAAAGGAAAAATATAGTGAATCCTCGAATTACATTAGTTGGCGCCGGGAGCGCGACTTTCGGTCTTGGTACCATCGGCGACATTATTAATAACAAGGCCCTGGAGGGTAGCACTATCGTGCTCCACGATATTGATTCCGGCGCTTTGGATCGTATCGCCAATATCTCCAAACAATATATTCAGGAGAAAGGCTTCCCATATAAATTGGAAGCAACCCTGTCCCGGGATGAAGCTTTGCAGGACGCTGACTTTATTATCATTTCTATCGAAGTCGGTGATCGCTTTGCTCTTTGGGAACAGGATTGGCAGATTCCCCTGAAGTACGGTATCAAACAGGTTTATGGGGAAAACGGAGGCCCGGGGGGTATTTTCCATGCCTTACGGATCATTCCGCCTGTTTTGGATATTTGTGAGGACATCCAAAACATTTGCCCGGAAGCCCTGATTATTAATTTCAGTAACCCAATGACCAAGATTGTCCACGCGGTTCGCACGCGCTACCCGGACCTGAATTTCGTGGGGTTATGCCACGAAGTAGCGTCCCTGGTGGAACATTTACCGAAATTGCTGAACGTGCCGTTTTCCGACTTGTCTATTCGCGCGGGCGGCCTGAATCATTGCAGTATTCTGGTGGAAGCCACGTACCGGGATTCCGGGAAGGATGCCTATCCGGATATCCTTGAAAAGGGCCCCGATTATTTTTTAACGGCGCCGGCCTCCTTCAATCATATTGGTGAGCGGTCCTTGTTCTTGGAAATCCTGCGCCGGTTTCAGGTTCTGCCGATTACCACCGACAGTCATATCGGTGAATATATCCAGTGGGCATGGGACGTTGCGGATCATGACGGGATTCGGCTGTTTTATGACACATATAAGAAATCTATGCTTTCGAGAAAAGGTCTTCCGATCGAACTATTGGAACATGGCATGGATGAAAAAGAATATTGGCGGGTAGTGCCTATCATCGCGGGGATTCTCACGGATTCCGGCCACGAAGAGCTGGCCGTGAATATTCCGAATGATGGATTTATTGACGCATTGCCACGGAATCAGATTGTGGAAGTGCCGGCGGTAATAGACCGGAACGGTATTCATGGGATTAAACTTGATCCTTATCCCCCAGCGTTCGCGGGTCTGCTCAAAAACCAGGTGGCGGTCCACGACCAGTTAACCGAAGCGGTTCTCACGGGATCAAAACAAGCCGTGTTGCAAACCTTACTTGTCGACCCGGTAGTGGACCGGATACAGTCCCTGGAGGAGATGCTGGACACCATGCTGGCTTTGCAGAAACCGTATTTGGATTATGTAAAATAAAGAGCCAAGAACCAAGAGCCAAGAGCCAAGAGCCAAGAGCTCCCGGCAGACATCGGGAAGCGGAGCGAAAACACGGCGAATGTCGGAAAACTCGATTGAGCCCGGCAAAGAACCGTAAGTCGGGCATCCCTATTGTAATACGAATGCTCCGGGCTTCCGCACGCCACCCATAAAATGTTGCGATTTCAACTCTGCTCTAAGAATGTAATCGATTTTTTCATACATAATGCCCCTGTGGTCCTCTTTTCCTTAAAAGAGGAGAGGACGATACCTCCGGCAAGTAATCCGGCGGATCGTTTGTTAAGTTAACAGCGGAATACAGGGAGGACGAAATTCAGTTGAAATCAGCCCCTGAAGTAGATCCAGATCGCGAATACGGTTAAACTGAGAAGGACCGAAAGTATTACATCCCGTCTTCGCCAAAGCGGATCGTATTCCAGTTCAGCCGTCTTCAAAGTGGTCGCGTACGTCAGGTTCTTAAGTTTTTCATCCGAGGGTTGCGGCGCTGATAAACTCACAACAATCAGAACGACCGAGCAAACGATGAATAAGAACACCGCAAAATGCAAAAAGTTGATATCGGCATAATTGTACAACAGTCCGCTTAATTGGTCCTTGTTGATTTCGGCAACGAGGCGCCCGATTCCGAGGATGAATCCCACGATCAGGGAAGCCATGGCGCCGCGGCCATTCAACCGCTTGATGAAAAGGCCTAACAGGAAAACGGCGGCAATGGGCGGCGAAATATAAGCCTGGACACTCTGGAGGTATTTGTACAACTGACCGGAAATGGATTTAATGAACGGGATCCATAACAGCCCCAGGATAACAAGCAGACCGGTTGCTATTTGTCCCACCAGGACCAGACGCTTTTCGGATGTTTTCGGTTTAAATTTTTTGTAAACATCCAGGGCGATCAAGGTGGAGCAACTGTTAAAGACCGAGGACAGGGAACTCATCAAGGCGGCCAGTAGGCCGGCCACGACCAGGCCCCGGAAACCTACCGGAAGCAGAGCGCCAACGAGTGCCGGTAAGGCGGCGTCGGCATGATCCAGTTTGATTTGCCCTGTTTGCGCCAGGGAATAAGCGATTACGCCGGGAATCACGAAAATAAAAAGCGGTAATACTTTCAGGAATCCACCGAAAATCGCGCCGCGCCGCGCCTGATCCTGGTTTTTAGCAGAGAGCACACGTTGAACAATAAATTGGTCCGTGCACCAATACCAGACACCCAAAATAGGAGCGCCGAACAGGATGCCGGTCCAGGGGAAATCGGGGTCGGACATGGGTTTCCACATATTGAAAAAACTGCTTCCGGCAATTTCGTACATCTCGTTCCAACCGCCGAGAGCGTTGAGTCCGATAACTGTGACCGTGACCGAGCCGGCGATCAGGACAAAAGTTTGCATCATGTCGGTAAAAATAACCGCCCGCAGGCCGCCGAAAATGGTGTAAATCCCGGTGGCAACAACCACAATAAAAGCGCCCGTCCAGAAATTGATTCCCAGTAAGGTTTCAAAAACAATCCCGCCGGCCGCGATGGTAACCGATATTTTCGTGAGCACATAACCGATAATGGATATCCAGGTAAGATAGGTACGCGCCCCGGGAGAATACCGGCGCTCTAAGAATTCGGGCATGGTATAAACCTGGCTTTTTAAATAGAAAGGTACGAACACCCAACCCAGAATCAGCAATATGAAGGAAGCGAGGATTTCAAATTGGGCGACCGCCACGCCGCTGGCAGCGCCGGTTCCGGCCAACCCTACTAAGTGTTCGGAGCCAATATTGGAAGCAAAAAGTGAGGCGCCGATTACAAACCAGCCCACGTTACGGCCGGCCAGAAAATAGCCGGACGAAGTTTCGCGGGTGGATTTCTCGCGAAACGCGGCCCACCAGGCGATTAGAAATACGATGATGAAATATAACAGGATAATAAAATAATCAATATTCCCCAGAATTTTTGGCATGCTCAACCCTCCTTCAAGACCGTTTAATAACCATTAATGAAAAAATTTGGTATCTGAACAAAACCCGTCTTATTCTCACTGTTGATCAGACAGCGCCTTTCATCGTGAACGAGTACGCGCATTCGTTCCCCGCTCCCGGGATAACCCGGAGCCAAAGACCAAATACGACCAGCGAATAAGCAACGACAATTCGGTTTCACAAGAATTTGACCCCGATTCTATCGGCCTTTCCTGCATTTTGCGGCATTGCCGACGGTGAATAAAGCCACAAAAATCTTTCCGCTTTAATTCGGGGTACGCTCGAGCAAATATTGTACTGCCAGATCCGTGAGGTTCCATAGTTGTATATCGGAGGTGGTTGGATAACGGGCCGGCAAAAGTTTATTATCAACGATCCGGTAGCTCCATAATTCGTTATGCTTAAGCCCTGATGCTTCCACGGCGGTGAGAGTCTTGTTCAGGATGGCGCGTAATTCGCGGACATACGAGTCCAGATTCGGATTTCGGATTTGGCCGGTGGAGTCATAAGCAGCCCGGATTTGTTTGGCCAGTCCCAGGAACAACAGGTTCACCTCGCGACCCCAAATGACCCGTGGGGAATGGTAAATATCGCGGCGGAAATTTTCCCACACTTCAGGAGACGCGTAGGTGTCGTTTGCCACTACGGGTCCGATACCTTTCAGGTACAGACCAACCGGATAGGGAACGATAAAAATTTTCAGGCGCTCGATTACATCTCCGGGTTCCATTGTCCCGTTTAGAATTTTCATTGTTGGTTCTTCAAGGAACAGCCAGGTTGCAATATCCGTATTGGCTACCGGAATCGGTCGGCCTTTGGCGTCCAGCGCCAGGGCCGGAAAATCGATTCCTTTTTTACCGGCCCGGTTTTTCGCGATTACTTTCTTCCAGTAAATTCGCTCTTTCCTGGGAAGCCATTTCAATTTTGCGCGAACTTTTTTTCGCACCTCCCGTGCGCTCAGATGTACTTCGAAGTGTTTTTCGGCGCCCCGCCAGGTTTTTATCGCCCGGCGCAGGGCTTCGGGGTCCCGGGCGTATCTCCAGAGACTTGTTCCATCGATTTCGGGCGTAAATGTTCGGAGGTCAGCCGTGGAAATACCGATCTCGCGGAGGGCGGAAAATATCTGTTCAACGGACTCCAACGCTTTGGGAACCCAGACAGCGTTGATGTCCATCGCGAAGCGGCCGTTGGCATAACCGGCCCCGCTGTCCCGCCAACTACCGGAAGACCAGCGTGTCGCATCGATTTTGGGAAAGCTGATCAAATTTTCGGCGACCGGTTGATCGACATAAGCTTGTGTTGTTCGCGACACATAAAGGAGATTCCGCAGCAACAAGGTTAATCGTAAGGTTTCATTCCCTTGACCTACCGTGGATTCCAGGAAGGCGCGTTTGCGACTGCCGGGAATATCCGGTCTGGTGAGGTAGTGGGCGGTAAGGACGGGCAGTTGAAAATCGTCATCGACCATGCGATAATTTTCCGTCACCTTTTGAAGGTCTCCGAGCAGGCTTTTGGCTTTGGAAAGCGCCTGGCCGGCCCGGGTCTCATCTTTCTGTTTTTGCCACTGTAAATATTCCCGGATGAGTTTATTGTACCGGGCGGCATTCTCACGGATTGCCTGTCCCCCAAGGCCTTCTTCATGACTGACCTCTCCCGTGGGCGTCAATTTTCTGAGAACACTTACGATAACGTGCTCGAGCATCGCCGGCGTCCAAACCGGTTCCAGCATGAGCGCCGACATCATCATGTCACGGCCGAAGTAGGTCGCGAAATTGGGCATCCCGGCCATGAGTTTCTCTTTCGAACTTAAAAGTTCCATGCTTTTTACCTGGCGGTCCAGGCGTTTGAAGCGTAACCAGCGATCATCGTTGGTGATGTCTTCTCCGGTCGTTCCGGCGCTGCGCGACAAACTGTCGTATTCGGCTTTGACGCTCTCGAAAAAGTTCATGAAATCCCTGTTAAAGATATCATCACGCCACAAAGGCGTGAGGGAGGGAGAATCCGTCCCTATTTTAATGGTCAGCCGGATCGGTTGACCCCGGAGGGAACGGATGGAAATTTTGTTTTGTGAGGCAACGATAGCCGCCTGACTGCTGTCAATAGTCAGCGTAATCGATAAATGGTTTTTTCCGTCGAAGGTCGGTTGTTGAACCAGTACTTGTGACGTTGATCGGCGTTTTATTTCCGGAACCAGTCGTGAGCGGAGTTCTTCCGGCGTTTTCGCTCTGAGTAATGCAAGGTGGCGATCACGCACGTTTGCCGGTAGTTGTTCGAGGTTGTCGATCAGATCGGTAAGTTCATTCATAATGAAGGGTTCGGAATCGAAGGGAAGGGTGTGCCGGTTTTGATATCCGAAATCCCGTTCAAAGCGCATCGTATTCAGGATAAAAAGTCCCATATCCAGCGCCGGCGCTTCCGACAATAATTCGTATTGAACGTACCGGGTTGTTCCTTCCGAAAGCATCTCGGCCCCCTGAGAACCCCACCGTAGTTTCGCCGGTCGGCCCGTTGTGTCGCGGGCCGTGAAGGACATGCTCTCATTGGCCGCGTCGGCCCAGATATTCATGACCCGACCGGTGTTTTGGTTGAGTGATATCTGGACGGTGTTGCCCTCGGAATCTCTGAAGAAGCGCGTGGTA
>Ga0256830_1000235_pt1 | contig 48471 bp, 42 predicted proteins | sample 128326metaG_FD_190537 | JGI IMG/M metagenome (GOLD analysis project Ga0256830, IMG submission 190537) | Hydrothermal vent microbial communities from Lau Basin, Pacific Ocean - 128-326 | ecosystem: Environmental > Aquatic > Marine > Hydrothermal vents | place: Pacific Ocean: Lau Basin | collected...
CTTAAGATGAAAACCGAAGTGCCGCATTTGGATCTCTTGCCTGCGGGCATTGATCTGGTGGGGGCCGAGATCGAACTGGCCGATATGGCCGGTCGTGAAACAATTTTGAAAATGGGCTTGAAAGGACTTAGTGATGTCTATGATTACATCATCATCGATTGTCCGCCCTCTCTTGGGTTTTTAACATTAAATGCCCTGACGGCGGCGGATACGCTGCTTGTTCCGCTTCAGTGTGAATATTATGCGTTGGAGGGTTTGAAGTTGCTCTTAAGAACGATGCGGCTTGTGCGGAATTCATTTAATCCGTCGCTCAAGATTGAGGGCATTGTGTTGACGATGTATGACAGCCGAAATAATCTTAATCGACAGGTTTCCGCAGAAATCCACAGCCATTTTGGAGATCAGGTCTTTAAGAGCGTTATTCCGCGTAACATTACGCTTGCCGAAGCGCCCAGTTACGGCAAGCCGGTTCTTTTTTACAATGCGGTCTCCCGGGGTGCGCAGGCCTATATGGATTTGGCAAAGGAAGTGATTACCCGTGTTTGAGCTGCAATGCAAATGAGACATGCTGTCCGGATCACCGCGTCGTTGCTGTCCTTTGTATTGCTGATAAGTTGCAGCACAGGGGTAAGTAGCGTGAATCCGGATTGTCTCGACCCCGCTTCTGCGCGTCTGAGCAAGGGAGATGCAAACCGGGCGGCGGGAGGTGTGCCGACAATTACATCGATTACAACACAAAGAGGTCCCGCGGAAGGGCCTGTGCAAGGGGGTACCCCGGTTTTTATTCGAGGCACGCATTTCGGCAATGATTCCGTTGTTTTGTTCGGAGACCGGAGTTCGCCTTGTACCGTCGTGCAAGATTCAACGTTTATTATTGCCGAGGCGGGGCCGGTTTTTCTTTCAGGGCCGGTCGATGTGACGGTGACCACCGGCGGACAAATTGCAATTCAAAAGGACGGATTCCGCTACACCCCGCTTGTTGCCTTTTCTTCGGATCGCACCGGTAATTTCGAAATTTTTACGATGTCGGTCGGCGGCTTTGACATTAAACAGGTGACGAATAATGCCCTCGGACAAAGTCCGCAGCAGCCGGGGAAAGACGAAATTAACGAATCGCCTGTTTTTTCGCCGGACGGCAAAGATATTGTTTATGTTTCAAATAAAAGCGGAGATTTCGATATTTTTATCGCAGGACGGACGGGGACCAATCCAAGCGATCTTAGCCAAAATGATGCCGCAAACGATATTGATCCCGCGTTTTCTCCCGATGGCAATTCGATTGTTTTTGCCTCGAACCTTAATAGCCTTGCTTTTCCAAATATTGACGGAGATTTTGAAATCTTCCGCATGAACCGCGATGGCAGCAACTTGGAGCAACTGACTGTAAATTCGGTGGATGATACCCGTCCTTCTTATTCTCCGGACGGCAGTCGTATTGTTTTTGCTTCAGAGCGAACAAGTGGTGAAACGGATCTTTTCATTATCGATAGCCTCGACGGAGGCAACGAACTGGCCCTCCCCAGTGGTGAAGATGTTGATTTTGATCCGGTTTTTACCCCAGACGGCAAGCAGGTGATTTTTGCCAGAGACCGCAATCTTACGAAGGAGCTTTGGGTGGTGAACAGCGATGGCACGGGTTTTCCGACGCAATTGACCTTTGGACAGGCTGATGCGGAAAACCCCGCTATTTTGTCGGCTTCGGGCAATGAAGTCACCCTTGTCTTTCAGAAAGATGCTGAGGCAAAGGAAGAAATTTTTACAATCAAGTGCAGGGGATCGGCGACAGCCTTCATTTCTTTCTGTGATGGCGCGGCTGAGAATATTTCCCTCCATGTGAATGCGGATCGCTCTCCTGCTGTTTCTCCTTAAGGCCTGTTTTTTGTCTTGGCTGCTTCGTGTTTCGAAGGCCGGATCATGCAATTCCCCTTTTACCCTCTTGAAAAATAAATTTTTGATCTTATGTTTAAGTTGAAGGCGGTTGCCGGATGTGGCGGATGTGAGCCGAGTCGGCAAGCTTTGCATTAGGTCGAAGAAGGGAGGAGATGAAAATGACAAAACGCACAATTGTTCCTTGGAGATGGGGACGCGTCACACCTTTTCGTGAACTTGACCCGGTATTTCCCATTTTCAGTCGTGAGATGGGGGATCTTTTTGGAGAATTGACACGTGAATTAAACGGCGGGTTTTTTCCCGGGACAAAAGAGGAAAAAATCTTTTTTAATCCGCGCCTTGACATTAAAGAGACGGAAAAAGCAATTGAGATGAAAGTCGAATTGCCCGGTGTGGATAAAAAGGAAATACAGCTTTCGGTCGAAGACGGGGTGTTGACCCTCCAGGGCGAGAAAAAAAGCGAAAAAGAAAAAAAAGAAGAAAATGTTTATCGTCGGGAATGTGTTTACGGTCATTTCGTAAGAAGGGTTCCTTTGCCCGCAGAGGTTGAAGAGAAGAAAATTGAGGCGGTTTTTGAAAAAGGTGTTTTGAAGCTCACCTTGCCTAAAACGAAACCGGCAGAAAAAGAAGTGCATCGTATTGCGGTGAAAGCAGCCTGAAGACGGCGGCGCTTCCGTATTCTTGCGGGAAGCGCCTGTTGCGCTGTGAGACGATCAATAGTGATCAGGCGGTCAAACGGCCGCCTGATTTTTTTGATTGATTGCCGCGAGGGAATCCTTTATCGAACAACGATTTTCCCGCGCATGGTTCTGCCGTGAATGCCGCAATAATAGTTGCAGGTCACGGGCTTGGAAAATACTTTTTTGAATGTCATGCCCTGGTTAATCGCTTCAGATTTAAAGGCACAAATCCCTTCTTCCGCATCGCCTACAATTGAATGGATAAAATCGTCGTTGTTTTTCCAAACAACATGTCCGCCAAGATTTACGATGGCGGGATTGGGATAAAACGCTGAATCGCCCATGTGGGTTGAATTGAGCCGGATGGAGACTTCTATTCTTTGAGGATTGGGAAGTAAGTCACATGCGACGATGACGGTGGAGAAAAAAGAGATGAAAAAAAAAGCGGCGCGACGATGTGTGTGACCGACTCGGTCTAAGCAAGACATTGTTTTTTTGAGTAAAACCCAACAATAATCAAGTCAAACGATACTACGGATACGGCTTGTAAATCAAACCGGGATGACTTGAAACAATGATCGCAAAAAAATAGCGGCCCGCTTTTCCCTGAAATAGAGAGAGTTTGTGGGCCGCTATTTCCGACGCGGTTCAGATCCGGGCGGATTGCAGGCTTCAGGCGCTTGCGGCACCTGTTTTTTCCTGCATTTTTTGCACGATTTGTGTAAACCCTGCGGGATCGTGTGCGGCAATTTCGGCCAGAATTTTTCTGTTTAATTCAATGCCTGCTTTTTTCAAACCGTCCATCAAACGGCTGTATGTGAGACCGTTTAATTTTGCGGCGGCGCTGATTCGGGTGATCCAAAGTCGTCTGAAGGCCCGTTTTTTATTGCGCCGATCTCGGTAGGCATACAAGAGTGATTTATCAACGGCTTCCGTCGCGGTTCTGAATAATTTGCTCTTTGCCCCGTAGTACCCTTTGGCCATTTTTATACGGGCTTTACGCCTTTGGCGGGTCTTGGGGCCTCCTTTTGCTCTTGGCATTTCCTTGCTCCTTCTAGTTCAATGGTGTGATGCTTTTTTTAAAGGTAGGGCAGTGCGCGCATGAGGCCTTTTGCTTCTCCTTTAAAAACCGGGGCGCTGCCGCTTAAGTTGCGTTTTTGCTTTCTGGATTGGTGGGTGAGCAAATGCCTTTTCCCGGCTTTATTGCGTTTCAATTTGCCCGAACCTGTTTTTTTAAAGCGTTTTGCCGCACCCCGATGCGTTTTAATTTTAACCTTCACTTTAATCTCCTTTGATCGATTTCGGGGCTAAGACCATAATCATGTTTCGCCCTTCAAATTTTGGAGCATATTCTCTTTGCCCCACGTCTACAAGTTTTTCTTCCACTTGGGCCATAATATCCCAGCCTCTTTGCCGGTAAGCCATCTCTCGTCCTCGGAACATCAGCGTTATTTTAACCTTGTTTCTGCCCTGAAGGAAATCCCTTGCATGTTTTATTTTGAATTCAAGATCATGTTCCCCCGTATAGGGGCGGAATTTTACTTCTTTGAGGTGCCCGCCCTTTTGGCTCGATTTGAGTGAACGTTCCTTACGGCTCTGCTCATATTTATATTTCCCAAGATCCATGATGCGGCAAACCGGCGGTTTTGCCGTCGGCGCAACTTCGACCAGGTCCAGGCCGTATTCACTGCTCTTATTCATGGCATCCGAAGGCGACATGATGCCGAGTTGCTCGCCTTCCGGGCCGATCACACGGATTTCTCTGTCTCGGATATCCCGATTTGCCCTCATCTTGGGGGGGCCTTGCGGGCCCCGTCTATCTCGCTGCATTCCCCTCCATCAGACGGTTTGCCTTAAGTGCGATCTCTTCTTGGATTTGTCTGACACAGAGATCCAAAGACACCGTCGTGTTTTCCCCGCTGCGCTGCCTGACGGCCACGGTTTTATCTTCCACTTCTTTGTCGCCAACAATCAGCATGTAGGGTATTTTTTGTAATTGGGCTTCGCGTATCTTCAGCCCCATTTTTTCGTTGCGCCGATCCACTTCACTGCGGATGCCCGCCCCGCGAAGTTTCTTTTGAAGCTGCGCTGCGTATGCTTGATGGTGTTCCGTAATGGGAATGACTTTTGTTTGAACCGGGGCAAGCCAAGTCGGAAAAGCGCCGGCATAGTGTTCGATGAGCACCCCGAAAAACCGTTCGATCGAACCCATCAAGGCCCGGTGAATCATGATGGGTTGATGAGCTTTGCCGTCGTCTCCCCGGTAGCTCATGTTGAAGCGTTCGGGTAAATTAAAATCGACCTGGATTGTGGTGCATTGCCAAGCGCGGCCCAGGGAGTCCTTAATTTTCATGTCGATCTTCGGCCCGTAAAAAACACCTTCGCCGGGATCTATTTCATAGGCAAACCCTTTTTGTTTCAGGGCACCTTCCAGGGCGGAAGTGGCTTGCTCCCAGCGATCTAAACTGCCGACGTATTTTTCCGGACGGGTCGAAAGATAGATGTCGTAATGTTCAAAACCAAAAGTTCTCAGCACATGGGTGGTGAAATCGAGCACTTTCAAAATCTCGGACTCAATCTGATCGGGGCGGCAAAAAATATGGGCATCATCCTGCGTAAATCCCCGCACACGCAGCAGGCCGTGCAATACGCCGGAACGTTCGTAACGATACACGGTACCCAGTTCGCTCCAGCGCAGCGGCAGATCCCGATAACTTCTGAGTTGAGATTTATAAATCATGATGTGGAAGGGGCAGTTCATGGGCTTGATCTGATAAGGCACCCCGTCAACATCAATGCCCTTGTACATGTTTTCCTGATAAAACGACAGGTGCCCGCTTTGTTCCCAGAGATCGCGTTTCGCCATGTGGGGTGTGGCAACAAAGTCGTAGTCGGCTTTAAGGTGTTCATCGCGCCAAAAATCTTCCAGGACTTTTCGGATGATTGCCCCTTTAGGGTGCCAAAGAATGAGTCCCGCACCAATCTGATCGGAGGTGGAAAAGAGGTCCAAATCCTTGCCCAGTTTACGGTGATCCCGCTTCTTGATTTCTTCCAGTTTTTTCAGGTGGGCGTCAAGATCGATGCGGTTTGAAAAAGAGATCCCGTAAATGCGTTGCAGCATTTTATTTTTTTCGTCGCCGCGCCAATACGCGCCGCCGGTTGAAAGCAGTTTGACCGCTTTGATTTTTCCCGTGGAGGGCAGGTGCGGCCCCCGGCAAAGATCAATAAAGTCTCCTTGCCGGTAGGCGGAGATCGGCTCTTCCATGCCGTCTTGGATGAGCTCGACTTTATAGGGTTCGCCACGTGCCTCAAAGAGCCGGACGGCTTCTTCTTTTGTCAATTCCATGCGCAAAATCGGCAGCTTGCGTTTAACGATTTCCTTGATCTTCTTTTCGATTTGCTGCAAATCTTCCGGTGTGAAAGGGCGCTCAAAATCAAAATCATAATAAAACCCTTCCTCAATCGCCGGGCCGATGCTCACTTTCACGGCAGGAAAGAGTTCTTTCACGGCCTGCGCCAAGACATGGGCTGAACTGTGCCGGTAAATTTCCCTGCCTTCCGGCGAATCGAAGGTCAAAAGATCAATTTCGGCATCTTCTTCCGCGGCCACGCTCAAGTCTTTTGCGAGGCCGTTCACACGGATGCCCACGGTTTCTTTTTCTTTTCCGAGCATTTTGACGACATCAAGAAAAGGCGTTCCTGCGGGAACACGTTTTTCAACGCCACCACTCAAACGAAGGGTGATTTCTTTATTCAAGGTCGTCCTAAAACGCGGGATGGATGCGGCGGCTTAAAAATACGGCGGATTTCAGCGACGCATGTAACGAGGATTTTTTTGAATTGTTCACGATGATTCCAAAATTTCAGATGATTCCAAAATTTCAATGGTAGGCACGGGCGGTTTTGAACCGCCGACCTCTTGCGTGTCAAGCAAGCGCTCTCCCCCTGAGCTACGCGCCTTCAAAGGCCAAGTCATCTTAATCCTATTCAAATGTGATTTTATTGTCAAGAAAAATGGCCCAAGACCGGTGATTGATCTTGGGAAGCGGAGGGGCTGCGTGGAGATTTTTCCCTGCGCACAGAGACTGTCAAAGCCTGTTAATCCGCACTTTTGACCTTCTTCAATAAAAAATCTATCATTGCGGACATGAAAGCTCTGCTCATCTCCCTGCTTTTCATCGGTCTCGTTGCCAGTTTTTTATGGCCGTCCGCAGATCGCGGAACCGTGGAATCGGAGGCCGTTTTTCGCATGAATCTCACTGCGGAACCTCCGACACTGGATTGGGCTCTCGCCACGGACAATGTTTCCATTCGTGTCATCGAAAACCTGATGGAAGGCCTGACGGCCTATGATGCGGCACTTCGTCCGCAACCGGCCATCGCGGCACGCTGGACGGTCTCCGGCGACGGTCGTATTTATACCTTCCATTTGCGGCCGGATGTTTATTGGAGCGACGGCAAACAAGTGACCGCACACGATTTTGAATATGCCTGGAAGCGGCTGCTCAATCCGGCGACCGCTTCGGAATACGCCTATTTTTTATACGATGTGGAAAACGCCGCCGCGTACAATACGGGCCGGATTAAGGACGCAGACTTGGTCGGGGTGAAGGCTTTGCATGACTTGACGCTGCGGGTCGATCTGAAAAAACAGGCGGTGTACTTCCCTTCCGTCACAACCTTTACGGCAACCTTCCCGCAGCGCAAAGACCTCATTGAGCGTTACGGAGATCGTTGGACCGAGCCTGCGCACTTGGTGACGCTGGGTGCTTTTCGATTAGAAGAATGGCGGCATGAATACCGTCTGACTTTGGTGGCCAATGAACATTATTACGGCGACCGTCCCGCGCTCGACCGGGTGATTTTTTATGTGGTCTCCGAAGAAACTACGGCGCTTACGCTCTATGAGACCGGGTATCTGGACCGGGTGACCCTGCCGCCCATCGCGATTCCGCGTTATAAGACGCATCCGGACTATGTGCGCGCGCCCTTTCTCCGGGGCTATTATTACGGGTTCAATCTCGACAAAGCACCCTTTGATAAGGTCAAAGTGAGACAGGCTTTTTCGATGGCGATTGATCGGGAGGAGATTCCCAAGATTCTGAAGGGCGGCGAAATCCCGGCGACCTCTTGGATTCCACAGGGCATGTTCGCCCACAACCCGGAGATCGGGCTTGCTTTTAATCCCGAAAAGGCGCGGCGTTTTTTAGCGGAAGCGGGTTACAAAAACGGTGCGGGTCTGCCGCCCATCACCCTGGCTTTCAACACCGACCCCACCAACCGTATGATTGCGGAACATATTCAGGCGCAGTGGAAAAAAAATCTGGGGGTCACTGTTTTGCTGGATAACATGGAGTGGAAGGTTTACCTGCAACAACTCCGGGAAGACACGCCTCAGGTTTTTCGCTTGGGTTGGGGTGCGGACTATCCCGACCCGGATAACTTTATGAATCTCTTCACGAGTACGAGCGGCAATAACAACACCCATTGGGGTAATGCGGAATATGATCGTTTTATTTCCGATGCGGCCAGTGAGGGCGATCCCTCAAAACGTTTGGCGCTTTATGATGCGGCGCAGCGTATTCTGACAGAAACGGATGTGCCCATCATGCCGCTTTTTTTCGCGGCGCAAAACCTGCTCATCAGCCCCGAGATCGAAGGGTTGGAAGTGAATGCCATGGACCTGATTCATCTCAAAAAAGTAAAACGAAAACCGTCGAATAAGGTGCAATCCTGATGCTGCTCTTTATCCTGCGTCGCCTGCTTTGGGCTGTTCCGGTCTTGTGGGCCGTGGCGACACTCACCTTTGTGATGATGCACCTCGTTCCCGGCGGCCCCTTTGACCGGGAGAAAAAACTTCCGCCGGAAATCAAGGCCAATATCGAGGCCAAATATCACCTCGACAAACCGTTTGCCGTGCAATACGGCCTTTATCTCAAAGGCCTTTTAAAGGGGGATTTGGGGCCTTCATACAAATATCTGGGGCGTACGGTCAACGATGTCATCGCCGATACCTTGCCCGTGTCGATTCAGCTCGGGGCGCTGGCATTGTTTATCGCCTTGGTTTTGGGACTGCTTGCGGGCATGGCCTCCGGCGCCTTTGCGCAAACGGCCTGGGACAAAACCAGCATGTTTTTTGCGACGGCGGGCATCTCGATTCCCAACTTTGTCCTGGGGGCCTTTTTAATCCTGGTTTTTTCTCATCAATTCAAACTTTTTCCTCCTGCCCTTTGGGAAGACGCCAGAAGTGTCGTTTTGCCTGCCTTTGCTTTGGGCCTGGCTCCGGCAGCTTACATTGCCCGTCTGACGCGCTCCAGTATTTTGGAGGAAAAACACCGCGATTATGTGCGCACGGCCCGCGCCAAAGGCTTGCCCGAAACGACGATTTTGTTCCGGCATGTCCTCAAAAACGCCATCACACCGGTGATTACGGTTTTGGGGCCGCTGGCCGCGACCCTGGTGACGGGTTCTTTTGTGATTGAGTTTATCTTTTCTGTGCCGGGTATGGGGAAGTTTTTTATCACGGCAGTCACCAATCGGGACTACCCGCTCATTATGGGTGTCACCTTGGTGTATGCCCTGCTGGTTGTGCTGGCCAACTTGCTGGTTGATCTTTTTTATACGGTCATCGATCCGCGTATTCAATTGGAATGAACGCTTATGATTCAACCGCTTTTTTGGCCGAGGTTTCGGCAGGACCGTTTGGCGGTCGCCAGCTTGCTATTGATTGCCGCATTGCTGCTTATCGCGATCTTCGGCGATGTCATTGCGCCCTACGCGCATGATCTTCAGAATACGGACAACAACCTTGCCGCACCGAATGCGCAACACTGGATGGGCACGGACGCCCTGGGGCGCGACCTCTTTTCCAGGCTGATTTACGGCACACGCATTTCAATGGCCGTGAGTTTGTTGACGGGGGTGTCGGCCCTTTTGTTGGGAACTTGTTACGGAGCGGTTTCGGGTTATGCGGGCGGACGCATCGACAATGCCATGATGCGGGGCGTGGATGTACTCTACGCTATTCCCGACTTGCTTCTGATTATTTTGATTACCGTGCTGATCGGACGGGGCGTAAGCGGGGTTTTTCTGGCCTTGAGTCTGGTGGGTTGGATCACGGTGGCCCGTCTCATTCGGGGGGAAGTGTTGCGTCTCAAGGAAAACGCCTATGTGGAAGCCGCACGGGCCTTTGGCGTAAAGGATGTTCGCATTCTATTGAAACACATCCTGCCCAATACTTTCGGTGTTTTGATTGTCACGCTTACTTTTCGGATTCCTTCCGCCATTTTGGCCGAATCCACGCTCAGTTTTATCGGTCTCGGTCTGACGCCGCCCGCCGCAAGTTGGGGCACACTTGCCAATGAAGGTTGGAAGGCCCTGAAGTTTTACCCGCATCTCATCTTTTTTCCCGGTCTTGCGATTTTTATGACCATGTTGGCATTTAATTTTCTTGGAGACGGGTTGCGTGATGCCTTGGACCCCAAACAAAACAAAGTTTCCTAAAGACTTAAGGATGAATGATTGAAAACCGGCTCTTATTCGTCAAGCGGCACGATTCGCCAGGTGCCGGTGAGGGGCGTGACCGTTCGCACGCCGTGATAGACACCGTTCTTAAAATTATGATTGTACCAAACCTCCAGTTCGTCCGTGCCTGCACCGGTAAAGCCGCCCACGCTGTAAAAGGCGCCATAGGCGCTAAAACGGCGCTGCAGGTTGACCACGCCTTTTGTGACAAACAGACCTTCCAGATTGATGTCCGATAGATGAATTCCCCTTCCGTCCGGGTAGCCCGTTACCGGCGGCGAAACGGCGGATACGGGACGGCCGACAACATCTCCTTCAATATTAATGTCGCCTGAAAAATAGAAATAGCCGCGAAAGCGTCCGCCCGTGATATCTAATTCAGGTGCGCCCGCGTTTTCGATCCAGACCAAGTGTTCTTTATCTGTCGCGCCGTCAAAAACGCCATCAAAGCTGTCGATATGGTTGCCGGCATCATCCAAAATGTGCTGACCGTTTTTGAGCAGGTGTTGTCCGTCATCGGAGACCGTATAATAGGCGCCGTTCTTTTTGATGAAAGTTCTAAGACGGGTAAAATCAAATGGATCCAGTTGAGCCGCCGCACCGCGGTTTTGTGTGACATTGGGCCGGTCGAGGTAGGTATCCCCATCGTCCGGAAGCGGTGATGTGATTTCGTTTTCCACATCAAGCGTCATGACGGGGTCGAAGTTGGCACTCAAATCAATGAGCGTATAAGGATCTCCGTTCGGTACCATGCCGGTGTTCTGCGGTACGAGGTGAATGGAGTCTCCCAAATTTGCCCGGCCCGTGTAGCGGATGCTGCCCCAGTGTACCCACACCGGTAAATCGGCACCGCCTTCCCCAAGGCCTTGAATCCCGGCGGTAATATTCCCCAAAGGATTAGCTGCGATATTGACCCGTACTGTTGCGCTGGCACCGCTGCCGGTTTCGGCAGTGACCTCAACAGTACAAATGCCGTTGACATGGCTGGGGGCGTAAAGCTGAATGTCCACGATCTTCCCGATATCTTTTAATTCGGAAAATGGCCCGGTGTCCGGGTCCGTCAGGTATGTCTGAAAATCTGAAAAAGGGCTGATTTCCCAATGCGCCGGCCTGGGGAAATCGGGCAGATCTTCGGGGTTTTTTAGATCCTGTGTGCACGGGCTTGTGATGAGATTTCTAAAAAAGTCCGGATCGGGAGAGTGAGCAGGCTCGGTTGCCCATGAAACCACCTTTTCAACGCCGGACTCCGCCAAGTATTGCACGGCGGCTTCATTTTCCGAATAACGTGAGATGTTAAGTTCCGTTGTGGAGACCTGGTAGGCTAAAAAGGCAAAGCTTGTGCCGAGGCTGAGCACCATGACGGCGACAAACATGGCAAAACCGTGTTGATTGTTTTGCGGGATATTTTTCATTTACATGTTTCTCAGCCAAATATCGGTTCGCAGCTTGCGTTCGCCATAGCCGTTTTCCAATGGGTCGCCCGTGCGTGCCGTAAGCTTCAGCACAACGCGCCGAATCCGCGCGCGCTCCTCAGGCGTCAGTACGGCACCGGGGGCGATTTGCACGCCGTCTTCGTCGTAATATTCCAAAGCGAATGCGGTAATGTGCGATGAAACGGCTTGCATGCCGCCGCCCGTATCCCGGTAAAGTGTGTAGGATGTTCGCTCTTCGCCGCAGGCGTCGGGGTCAGACCCGATTTTTCTCGGGTCGGCATCGCCGACCCACTCATAACGGACGTGTTCTTTGGGGTCGGCTTGCCGATCCCCTGCTTCTTCTCCGTCAACTTCGCCGTTTTGGTTCAGGTCGGCCAAAAAATGGAAAATAGTGGGGGCGGCTTCGAAAATAGGTTCCACGGGATATGTATCTTGCACACAGCCAACCTTGCGCGGCTTTGTGAGGTTGGCACGGTCCGGGTCAAAGAGGCGGCCTGTCGGATCGAATCCGGTGTTGCGTATTTCGTGCCAAAAAAGATCTGCGGTGACACGTCCCTGCTGTTGGGTTTCCGCGATGGCTTCTTGCACTTCATAGTTTTCGTAGAAGCTGCTTAACAATTGATGAAAAGAGGCGGCCATGACGAGAATCAGGCTAATTGCAAAAAGCATTTCAAGCAGCGAGACGCCTTTTTCATTTTTTGTCGTTTGCATGAATTGTTTCATTATGCTCAGATCAGGATGCGTCAGTAAGCGCGAAAACTTTTGAGTGCGAGGTTATGCCGCTGCCCCTGTAAGCTGTCCCAAAAAACATCAACCGTGATGAGCCAAATATGGTTATCCCGTGTACTTCTAATGATCGACCATTCGCGGGTCATGCCGTCAACCACCTCGGATACGGGTGGATCGGTTGGAAAAGGGGATATGGAACGCAATTCTTCCATTTTGTCGCGTGCCAGCTTGGCGGCGACGGTTCGGTTGTCGCCGCCATCCAAGGCACGGTACCCTGCGCCGAACATGCCGATCAAGCCCAGCAGCCCGGTGGCCAATACGGCGCTGGCGATCACGGCTTCAATCAGGGAAAATCCGCGTGTGTCTTTTATTCCCACCTTGTGCCCCGCCATTGGTAAAGTTTGACACGGCCTGTCGCGTTGACGGAAATGGCAAGGGCCTCCCGATATCCCTCGTGGGTTTCATCATCTGCGGAGGCATTGGTTAAATAAACGGTGCCTTGGCGGCTTGGCGTCCCGTCCGCTTGAAAACCGGCGACTTCATTGAGAAAACTCACACCGTCTGCGGCTTGTGCCGACAAAGGATCGCCCCCGGGGGTTTGATCGACTTCTGACGGATATCCAAAACGCACATGCGGCAAGAGCGCCCGCTCTTCCTCGTCGGAGAGCATGTACAGTCCGTAGCGCGGCAGAAACTCAAGCGTGGTGGTGACGCCGGTGGTAATGGCTTGTTGCCGAAGGTGCCTCAGTTGCGAAACCATTTCCCGACCGTTTTCGCGGAGGTTTGTGTGAGGTTTTTGAGCGGCATGATTGACCAATGCGATGGTCGCGGTGATGCCGACGACCGCTAAAACAGTCAGCATTTCGATGGCGGTATATCCTTTTTTTGACCACATGAAATGCAGAATCCGTGTTTGTCAGGAATAAAAATTCCATAATATCAAACTAAATTCTGTTTTTCTATAGCATAGTCTTTTATCTTCGTCAACAGGGTTTTGTAACTCACTTGGAGGATTTCTGCAGCACGGCTTTTATTGCCGTCCGTCTGCCTGAGGACCTTTTTGATCATTTTGGATTCGACGATGCGACTGGCTGCTTCACTGACAGCATGCAGGGAACCTTCCAGCGGAATATCTTGTATGGAAGGAGGGGATTCCAACCTTGTTTTTAGGACAAGGTCTTCGGGTTGGATTTGCTCGCCTTCGGACAAAATGCTTGCCCGTTCGATGGCATTTTGCAATTCGCGCACATTGCCTGTCCACGGATGCTCCAATAAAACCTCCATGGCTTCTTTTGAAAGGGGTTTGATTTCTTTTTTCATTTCTTTTGCATAAAGCGCGACAAAATGTTCGACAATGGCGGGGATATCCTCCGTGCGCTCACGCAGGGAGGGAATGGCCAAAGGGAAGACATTCAGCCTGTAGTACAGGTCTTCGCGGAATTTTTTTTGTTCGATCAGTTTGGGAAGCCCGCGGTTTGTGGCGGCAATCACACGAACATCCGTGGGCACACGGCTTGTGCCGCCCACGCGCATGAGGGCGTCTTCTTCCAAAACACGCAGCAGTTTGGCTTGCAAGGCAAGATCCATGTCGCCGATTTCATCTAGAAAGATCGTGCCCTTGTCGGCCAATTCAAACTTGCCGATCTTTTTGGCCGCCGCACCGGTAAATGCCCCTTTTTCGTGACCGAAGAGTTCGCTTTCGAGCAGGTCGTGCGGAATGGCGGCGCAGTTGATCGTTACGAGGTTGTTGTTTTTGCGCGGACTCAACATATGCACGGCACGGGCAAAAAGTTCTTTGCCCGTGCCGCTTTCGCCCAAGAGCAACACGGTCGTCCGGCCTTGGGCCACCTTTTCGACCTGGGCTAAAATATCGCGCATGATTTGACTCTTTCCGATGATTTTAGGAAAGGCAAGCTGTGTCGAAAAGGTTTCTTTTAGAACAATGTTTTCGGTCATAATACGCTGTTTCTCAAGGGCTTTTTCGATTTGAAGCAAGAGGTGATCCGGTTCAAAGGGTTTGGCGATAAAATCAAAAGCCCCTTCTTTTACGGCCTTGACGGCAATATTAAAATTTCCGTGAGCGGTCATTATGATGACCGGTGTTGCGGCATGATGCGCTTTTGCGGCGCGAAGCACGTCAAGCCCGCTTTTGTGAGGAAATTTAAGGTCGGTTACGACAAGATCAATGCGTTTTTCCAGAAGGTTTGAGATGCCTTCAGGTCCATCTTTGGCCCAAAGGGTTTCATAGCCCGCATCCCTGAGGGCTTGCAAAAGCATTTTTGCAAGCCCTTCGTGGTCTTCAACGATTAAAATTGTTTCCATTCGGGCTCCTTTACGAGGGGTTGTTCCTGTTTAACGGGAAGGATAATGGTAAAAAGCGTGCCCGCACCGGCGCGGCTTTCAACCGTGATGTGTCCGTTGTGCGCGAGAATAATTTTATGAACGAGCGCCAGGCCAAGCCCGGTGCCTTTGTTTTTGGTTGTGAAAAAGGGCAGAAAGACTTTGTGCAAATCTTCTTCGGCAATACCGTCTCCGGTATCTGAAATTTCAATTTGCACACGCCGGGCCGCGCGGCGAAAAAAGGCATTGATTTTGAGGCAGCCCTTTCCCTCCATTGCGTCCAGGGCATTTTGGATGAGGTTCGTAAAAGACTGCCGCATCAAGACCTGATCCAGCTTGATTTCAGGAAAGTCGGCTTCGAAAGAAAGCGCCCAGTCGATCTCCGGATAGTGCCCGCTTTCATCAAACTGATCTTTGATGCGTGTCAGCAAGTCCGTCAGAACGGTGGGTGTCGGGGCAAGCACTGTTTTTTTACTGTAAGAAAGCAGTTCCGTAATCAGGTGTTCCATTGACAAGAGTTCATCGGTAATGGATTGCACCATCGCCTGTCTTTCATCCCCCGCGCCCAGTTTTTTTTCAAGCAGACGAGAAAAGCCCAGAATGGTGCCCATGTAGCTTCTGAATTCATGCGCCACCCATGCAGACATTTCGCCCATCATCACCAGCCTTTTTTTGAGTTCGACTTGTTCTTCAAGCATTTTCTTTTCTGTCAGATCGGTAAACACAAGGGTTGCCCCGATAATCTGGTCGTTTCGGTCGCGCAGCAGCGATGTACTCAATCCCAGCCACATTTTTTTTCCATCGGCGTGCTCAATCATACAATCCTGGCGTAGGATGTCTTGCGCTTTTTCCAGGGTTTTGTTGAGTAAACGCACCATCTTCGGATTATTTTCAAAAATACTTTCATAGGATTTTTTCAGAGCCTGATCGGATGGAAGGTCCAAAATGGCTTCCGCAGCTGTATTAAAGGTTGTAATTGTTTTTTCGCAGTTAAAGGTCAGGACGCCGCTCGGCACGCTTTGCAGGATATTTTCATTGTAACTTTCGATGCGTTTGGCACGGTCCTCCGCCTCTTTTTTAAGCTGCTCCAGGGCTTCTTCCTTGCTTTTGAGTTCTTGAATCAGCCCTTCGAAGGTATTCAGAACAAAGCCGCTTGGACGATGCCGTTCCGTGCTGCTTTCATCTCCCACACGTTTGAGCAGGGCGTTCTGAATGCGGAAAAAAATAAAAAACCCGATGCCCGCGATGCTGAATACCTTAACAAGCAAGATGAGGAAATCTGCGGTTGTCTCTTCGCGCGTGGGCGTCAGCACGACGGAGACTTTGAGGAAAAGCACGCTGAGCAAGGCCAAGATCAAAAAAAGAAAGACGCCGAAGGTGGTGAAGGTAAAAAGCCGCCCCCCGTGATTTTTTTTATTTTGAAAAAACATTCGCTCTCTTTTTTATTTCAGAAAGACCGTCATGGCTTCGATGTCATGCCTGGCCCAGAGAAAAATACCAATGCAATATTCCGTTTCCCCAAAAAAGTGAGGTGAGTGCGCCAAAGACAAGGTAAGGGCCGAAGGGAATCAGGTCCGCGCGGGTTTTGCCTTTCATTGCAATCATCGCAATTCCGATTACGGAACCCGATAGGGCGGCCAAAAATATGGTCAACAGCACGCCCTGCCATCCTAGAAAAGCGCCGATCATCGCGATGAGTTTAATGTCTCCGCCGCCCATGCCTTCTTTTTTGAGGATGGCCAAGGACAAGATCGCAACGAGATAAAAAAGTCCCCCGCCCAAGAAGAGTCCGATGAGCGAATTTGTAAGTCCCGGCGGCAAAACGGTGGATGCGGCCAATACGCCGATAACGATGCCGGGCAGAGTGATGACATCAGGAATAATCTGATGAGAGAGATCAATGAAAATTACGGCAATAAGCGAAGCGAAAAACATAAAATAGATCAGGGTTGGAGGGCTTGCGCCGAATTCATGAAAAATAAAAAGAAAACCGAGGCCGTGAAGCAATTCCACTAGCGGATAACGCCACGGAATTCTTGTTTTGCAGCCCCCGCATTTTCCGCCTAACAATAGAAAACTCACGACAGGAATGTTTTGCCAGGCGCGGACTTTTGTTTTGCAAACGGGACAATGGGATGCGGGAAAGACGACAGAGGCGTTGCGAGGCAGACGATAGATACAGACGTTGACAAAACTCCCGACAATCATCCCAAAGAGAAAAACCACAACACCCAGCATAGACCTACCTCCACAAGAAAAGCATAGCATAAGACCCTGAGGCCGACAATATCACCGCAGCGGAGTAAAATACGACTTTTTTACGGGATTTCTGCAAATGAAAGTACGCTATGCCGATTTGCCTTGAGCGGATCGGCCTTTCCTCCTAAATTAAGAGGAAGGGAGGGAACCCTGACGATATCTTCTGAAAAATGAGAGATTCAACTTCTTGATAAAAAAAGAAAGATATGATAGAAAGTGGCCTCATCGGGCGCGTGGCGGAATTGGTAGACGCAGCAGTCTCAAAAACTGCCGGGGGCGACCTCGTGCCAGTTCGATTCTGGCCGCGCCCACCATTGACTGATTGTTTCCGTATCGGTGCGATCCACTTTGTTTTTTGTAAAATAGTAAGTAAATTTGATCTATTGTGGTCGCTGCTTTGGTTTTCTTGACACTAAAATACCCCTATGGTAGGGTTTTTTAAGTATTTTCCGGAGTTGTAAGATGGGGAAGTCCAGCGATTCTTATTCTATTGTCATCTTTTCGGGCACCAATACTTCAGAACCTTACCGTATTTCAATCAAAAAAGGACTGATTCGGTTTTTTATGGGTGTGTCAGTTGTTTTTTTCATGGTTTTGACCGTCTTTTTTTTCCAGTTCTATCTTATGCGCGGGCAATTAGAGGATGTTACGGCCCTCCGCAAGGAAAACAAAGCCCAAAAAATTCAAATCCAGAGCTTTTCCGGTACAATCGAAGATCTTAAAAACCAGGTTGTGCGACTGGTTGAATTCGACCGAAAACTCCGTGTCATGACGGATATCGGTCCTCCAAAAGGAAGCACAAGTGCTTTTGGTGTAGGGGGTTCGGACGAACAACAGATTGCCGCTTACGCCGCATTGAACCGGGGGGATGCAATCCATCGGGATTTGGAATTGTTGCAATCTCATGTGGTTCAACAGGAAAAAAGTTTTCAAGAACTTGAAGAAGTTGTTCAGGACCGTCAATCCCTCTGGGCATCAACCCCTTCGATCTGGCCGACCTCGGGTTGGCTCACCTCCACTTTCGGAAAACGCATCTCTCCTTTTTCCGGTCGCCTCCAAAACCACAATGGTATTGACATTGCCGCGCGTCCCGGAACGCCGATTATCGCGCCCGCATCAGGTGTGGTCACCTATTCTAAGTTTAACGGTGGTTTTGGCCGCTTCCTCAAGTTAAACCACGGGTACGGTATTGTAACCCAATACGGTCATTTATCTAAGGTTGCCGTAAAGGTCGGACAGAAAGTCAAGCGGGGAGATGTGATCGCTTATGTCGGAAATACGGGACTTTCCACGGGCCCCCACCTCCACTACGAAGTTTCTGTCAATCAAGTGCCGATCAATCCGATGCGTTACATACTCAATTGAAGGAAGCTCGGATTTGAATCAGAGTTTCCCGGACGATCTGCCAGGGAGAGGTTTTGCTCTGGCGTACCACAAGAGGGTGGTTGCGAGGACGCTCTCTTGCATTATCAAGTCTAATATGGCGCATTGAACAAGGTGGGTCATATTTGGGGAAAAGGAGGTTTTCGGGTCAGATGGCGGTCAAAGGAAAAGTGAAATGGTTTAATGAGAAGAAGGGCTTTGGTTTTATCGAGAGGGAAGAAGGAGACGACGTCTTTGTTCATTTCTCTGCAATCAAAGGAGAAGGATTTAAAACATTATCGGAAGGTCAGGCGGTTGAATTTGAAGTGATTCAGGGAGAAAAAGGGCCACAAGCCGCCGATGTCATCAACACGTCTGACTAAATCGTGAGCTAAGAACATGTAAAAACCCCGGCAAGAGCGCGCTTGCCGGGGTTTTTTTTTCCAATGGCAAGATAAAAAAGCCTATGCTAAAATGTTTTGATATATTTCGTGAGCGAAGGAGAAAGAGATGTTAGGGCTTGGTACACTTGTCCGAAAAGTCGTCGGAAGCAGGAATGACAGGGAGCTCAAACGGCTTTGGCCGCTGGTTTCGCAAGTCAATGACTTGGAAGCCTCCGTTTCAAAACTTTCGGATGAGGCCTTGCGCGGAAAAACCGGTGAATTTCGGAAGAAACTGGGCATTCCTGAAACAGGGCCGCTTCCTGAAGTTGATCTCAAAAGCCTTTCCGAAGGCCTGGATGCCATTCTGCCGGAAGCCTTTGCCGTTGTGCGGGAAGCGTCCAAGCGTGTATTGGGCATGCGGCATTTTGATGTGCAGATTCTTGGCGGCGCCGTTCTGCACGAAGGCAAGATCTCCGAGATGAAAACGGGGGAAGGCAAGACGCTTGTGGCCACCTTGCCCGTTTATCTCAATGCCTTGACCCGGCGAGGGGTGCATGTGGTGACGGTGAATGATTATCTGGCCGGGCGTGACTCGCAGTGGATGGGGCAACTCTATCGTTTTTTAGGGATGACCGTCGGCATCATTCAACATGATGAACCGGATGCGGATCGTCAGGCCGCTTACAACGCGGATATTACTTACGGGACGAATAACGAATTCGGTTTTGACTACCTGCGCGACAACATGAAATTCGACGCAAAAAGTTTCGTCCAGCGGGAGCATCATTTTGCAATCATTGACGAAGTGGATAGTATTTTGATTGATGAAGCCAGAACCCCGCTCATCATTTCAGGCCCCGCAGAGGACTCCACCGAGTTATATTACCGTGTGAATCAGATTATCCCGCATCTAAAAAAAGAAACCGACTATTCCATCGAAGAAAAGACAAAGTCGGCAATGCTTACGGATGAGGGGAACGCCAAGGTTGAAAAATTGTTAGGGGTGGATAATCTTTACGATCTTAAGAATTTGTCCCTTGTGCATCATGTGATGCAGGCGCTTAAAGCCCACGTCATTTTTAAGCGGGATGTGGACTATGTGGTTCGGGACGGTGAAGTAATTATTGTCGATGAGTTTACCGGCCGCATGATGCCGGGACGTCGTTGGAGTGACGGCCTGCATCAGGCAACCGAAGCGAAAGAAGGCGTTAAAATCGCGAATGAAAATCAGACCTTGGCCTCCGTAACCTTTCAAAATTACTTCCGGCTTTATGAAAAACTGGGCGGAATGACAGGCACCGCGGATACAGAAGCGGCGGAGTTTCAAAAAATCTACAACCTCGAAGTCATCGTGCTGCCCACAAACCGGGAAATGAAGCGCATCAATGAGCCCGATGTGATCTACCGTACGGAGAAAGAAAAATTTCAGGCTATTGTGGATGAAATCGTGCTGTTGCATGAAGCCGGCCGCCCCGTGCTTGTGGGGACTATTTCCATTGAAAAATCTGAGCATTTGGGCATGCTCCTCAAACGGCGGGGCATTCCCCACTTTGTCTTGAATGCCAAACACCATGAAAAAGAAGCTGAAATTATTTCTCAGGCAGGCCGAAAAGGGGCGGTGACCATCGCGACCAATATGGCGGGCCGGGGCACAGACATCCTGTTGGGCGGCAACCCGGACTTCCTCTATAAACAATATGAACGCCAGCACCCCAATGCTGCGCCGGAGGTTTTGGAAGAAGTCCGCAAAAACCTGATTGCCGAGACCGAGGCTGAAAAAAAAGAAGTGCTGGCATTGGGCGGTTTGCATATTATCGGGACGGAGCGCCATGAATCCCGCCGGGTGGACAATCAGTTACGGGGGCGCGCGGCGCGGCAGGGTGATCCGGGGTCGTCGCGCTTTTACCTGTCGCTTGAAGACGATCTGCTCCGCATTTTCGGCTCCGACAAAATTTCAAGCCTGATGAGCCGTTTGGGCATGGAAGAAGGCGTGCCCATCGAACACGGCATGGTGACAAAAGCCATCGAAAATGCGCAGAAACGTGTTGAAGGCCATAATTTTGATATTCGGAAACAACTGCTTGAATACGATGACGTGATGAACAAGCAGCGCATGGTGATTTATGAACGCCGTCTCGAAATTCTGTCTAAAGACGATATCGGTGAAGATATTATGGAGATGGTTGATGAACAGATTGATGAGCTTTTGGCAACCTATTGTCCGGAAGACGCCTATCCCGAAACCTGGGATGCGGCAGGGCTTTCGGAGGGCCTGTCCCACCAATTTGCCCTTGACAGCAAAGCCGCGGATTTTGATTTTTCAAATACCGGAAGAGAGGCACTCAGAGAGCAGATTCAGCAGTCTGTCAAGCATTTTTACAAAGAGAAACGTCGCAGCATAGGAGAAAACTTATTTCAATCGATTGAGAAACAACTCTTTCTCCGTATGATCGACGGACATTGGAAAGACCACCTTTTAGGCATGGATTCTCTCAAGGAAGGGATCGGGTTGCGGGGGTACGGCCAAAAGGAACCGCTGAGCGAATATAAAAAAGAAGGGTTTGACATGTTTGCCATGATGATTGAGCAGATAAAACGGGACACGCTTGAACAGCTCTTTCATGTGCAAGTGGTTAACGAAGCAGAAAAAGAACAACAAGTGGCCTCGGTTTTTCAAAAAACGCAGGCCATGCAAATGAACCGCGGCGAATCCGCCACACCTCAAAAGACCATCCAGCGCCAAGAAAAAAAGATTGGACGAAATGAACCCTGCTCCTGCGGTAGCGGGAAAAAATACAAAAAATGCCACGGCAGATAAGCGAAAAAAAAAAGCCCGCCCATGCGCGTGCCATAACACCCGCATATCAGAAAATGCGGTCGCTCACCCGGGAAAACAAGGATCTCAAGAAGGCCCTGCGTCAAAAACGGCGTGAGCTGGATTATTTTATCAAAGCCGGTAAGGCTCTCAGTGCGACGCTCGAATTCAAAAAAGTACTCCAGGTTGTGCTATCGGCAGCGAGACGGCTTGTGCGGTGTGAAGACTGGTCTTTGTTATTGCTCAATCCCACGGAAAACACCTTACATTACGCCTTGGCAAAAGGGACGCGTTTAAAAGACCTGAACAAGCGCGAGTATGCGCCGGGAGAAGGTCCGGCAGGATGGGTTGTCCAGCAAGAACGTGCGCTTCTGATTCCGGATTTTTCAAAACAACGACGTTACGATGCCGCCCGCCTTTATCCGCATTTGACGGCCCGCTCTGCTCTGTGCCTGCCGATCCGGGTCAAAAAACAGGTCATCGGTGTCATTCAAATGGTCAATCGTCTGGAGCAAGAATATTTTACCGAAGACGATGTTGCGCTTTTGGAAAAATTGCTGGATCAGTCCGCTTTGGCGATTGAGCGTTCCGATGTTTTTCAAAAAATGTCGGATCTGGTCACGACGGATGACCTCACCCACCTTTATAATTTAAGATATCTTGATCGGGTCTTGGAGGTGGAAATGAAGCGCAGCCGGCGCTATAAAAGTTCCCTCGCGCTTATCTTCATCGACCTCGATTATTTTAAACAAGTGAACGACAATCACGGTCACATTATGGGCAGTCAAGTGCTGGTTGAAATTGCGGACATCCTGGTCGAGAGCCTTCGGGCTGTGGACGTCATTGTGCGTTACGGTGGGGACGAATTTGTTGTCCTGCTGCCCAATACGACGCTTAAAAAGGCCATGCGGGTGGCCGAACGGGTGCGGGTGGCCATCCGTGATTTTAAATTTTTACAGAAAGAAGGCCTAGCCTTGCAGATCACGGCCAGTTTTGGCATTGCCGGTTATCCGGAGCATGCCAAGAACCGGACCGAACTCATCCATTTTGCGGACCGTGCCATGTATGCCTCCAAAACAAAAGGCCGAGACATGGTCTCTGTCGCAAACAAGTAGCCGCTTATCCTCGAACGGCATCCACTTTATTCCCCAATATCTTAGACAAACGCAGCGGGTTGATTTCGATAAAAAGTGTTTTTTCCTGCGTGCAAATAAGCTCGCCGGATTTTCCTTTTTTGGGGCGCTGCAGGTATTTTTTATGGGTGTACATCACCTCTCCCTTCCCTTCTTTCCGGCAGCGGCTAAAATAGAGCGCCAGTGTCGCCGCTTCAAGCAAGGTACGGGGCGGCAGATTTTTGCGTTTTTCCATTTTGACCACAAGATGGGAACCGGGCACGCCGCGTGCGTGAAACCAGAAATCGTTTCCCCTCGCGATCCTGAAGGTTAGGGCCTCATTTTCCAAGCGGTTTCTTCCAAGCATCAGCCGTAAATTGTCGGACGAAAGATAAGTCCGCGGGCCTTCTTTCTTTATTTTTGAATCCGTTTTCGATTGGACCGGAAGCAGGGGGAAGTCATCGAGTTGCAGGACGTCCCCTTTTTCAAGGGCGTCTTTCCCGGAAATCAGTTGTGCCAAGGCATGTTGGGTATCTTTTACCCATTGTGCGTGCATTGATCGTTCTGCCGCTGCTTTTTTGTAACGCCTAAAAAACCGGGCCATGTTTTGTGCCGCAGACAAATCCGGAGCCAGTTCAACGATAATGCGTGCTTGATCCGGCCTTTCGGGGTCGGAATAAGAAAAGGAAGTCGCGCCGACAGGAATTTCATGCAGATGACATTTTAAATATTCCCCGTGATCGCGGTATTGAAGTGATTTTTCAGAAGCCTGCAGGCGGGCTGTAAATCGTCTCAGTTTTTTTTGTAATCGCCGGATCGCCGTATCAAAGCGGGCGAGGGTTTCCTTTTTTTGCCGGGCTTCATCCGCCCGTTTTTCCAATGAGGAAAAATAGGTCTCAAAAGCGCGGCTCAAGGGAAAGGGATCTTTGGAGAGGGAAGGCATTTGTGTTTCTTGAAAATTTTGCGAATCGTGTTTTGGCGGGGCGGTATAGATCGCCCCCTTCGCTAAGGCCCGGCCGGGCCTTATTTTCCGAAGCGTGCCCATAATTTGTCCCGCCCGATCCAGCAAGTAAAAATTAGCGGTTGATCCGGTCAATTCGGCTACGAACCGGATTGTTTTTTCGGCGTCTCCGGGCCAACAGGCGCATATTTCAATAATACGGTCGTTCTGTCGTTGTTGAATGCTTTCAATGCGTTTATGGCGTAAATGCGCACGGAGCAAGTGGCAAAAGCCCGGAGGCATTTTGAGGCGCGGCCCCTTTTCCTGAACCAGATGGACGCGCGCGAAGCGAGGGTGTGCTGAAAAAAGCAGACGATGGCGCCGGTGGCCCTGTGCGATTTCAAAAAGCAGGGTTTCGGCATTCGGCTGGTCAATGTTTTTGATCAGGCCGTTGCTCAGGGGCGTTTCAATTTCAGAAACAAGCAGGCCCGTTTGTCTGCTGCTGATTGCCATGCACTAAAATGCTCCAAGGAAGCTTCTCCTAGGCGGTCCGCTGAAAAAATTTGACAACAAGTTCGGCGGCCAAGGGGCGGCTGTAAAAATAACCCTGCGCCGAATCGCAGCCGAGTCCTTCTAAAAAATCTTGCTGTTCTTCGGTTTCGATGCCTTCGGCGATGATCCCCAAGTCGAGGCTTTTTCCCAAGGCGACGATTGCGCGTGCAATGGCCATGTCGTCTTCATTTTGAGGAATATCTTTCACGAAGGCACGGTCTATTTTGAGATGGTTGATGGGCAGCCGTTTTAAATAGCTCAGTGAGGAATGTCCGGTGCCGAAGTCATCAATTGAGATACGGATGCCCATTTTTGAAAGCGCGCTCAAATCTCTAATTACACGATCCAGTTGTTGCATGGCTGTGCTCTCGGTGATTTCAATCTCCAGATACTTCGCCGGAAGTCCCGTCCTTTTCAAGACCTGCCTGACGGTTGTCACAATGTCACAGCGTTGAATCTGAATGCCGGAGACATTGACTGAGACATGGTCGAGGGTATATCCGTTTTTTAACCAAGTCAACATTTGTGTGCAGGCGGTTTCAAGGACCCATTCCCCAATCGACAGGATTAAACCGGAATCTTCGGCGGAAGGGATGAATCGGTCGGGCGACACCAGGCCCAACTCCGGATTTTCCCAACGAATGAGGGCCTCGACCCCGGTCACTTCTCCTTTTTGAAAGGTATATTGGGGTTGGTAATGTAACAAAAACTCATTCTTTTCCAGTGCATGATGCAGCGCGGTTTCCAAGGTCAAGCGTTCGGAAACAGCCATCGTCAGTGAGCTGGTATAAAATTGAAAATTGTTGCGCCCTTCTTCTTTGGCACGATACATTGCGGTATCCGCATTCCGGATCAGGGTCTCGGTTTCTTGGCCGTCGTTTGGGTAAAGGCTGATGCCCAGGCTGACACTCAGATGCAATTCCTGCTCATTGACTCGAAAGGGTTGTGCAAAAATATTGAGTAATTTGTTTGCTACAGTGCTTACATTTTGCACCTTTTTGATCTGTTCAATGATGATAATAAATTCATCCCCTCCGAGACGTGCAACCGTGTCACTGGTTCGCAGGTTTTTCCGAATGCGTTTTCCTGCTTCTTGAAGGACGATGTCGCCGGCGGGATGCCCCAGGCTGTCGTTAATATTTTTAAAACGATCCAAATCGAGGAAGAGAACCCCCACTTGCGTATGCTCCCGTTTTGCAACGGCCAGTGCGTGTTTGAGACGGTCATTGAACAGAATACGATTAGGCAATTCGGTCAATGGGTCGTGATGGGCAAGAAAATCGAGTTCCTCCTGCGAACGTTTAATGGATGAGATATCGGAAAAAACCTGAACGTAGTTGCATGTATGCCCTTCTGTGTCCTGAACGGCCGTGATTGTAGACCATGTCGGAAAAGCCTCGCCGTTTTTTCGCCGGTTCCAAAGTTCGCCTTGCCACATGCCCTGGCTCAGGAGATCACGCCACAAGTCTTTGTAAAAGTCCTGATGATGGATATCCGACTTGAGCAACTTGGGATCTTTCCCGAGGACTTCTTCCCGCGCGTAGCCCGATATTTCAGTATAGGCCCGGTTTATATCCAGAATGAGATTGTCTTTATTTGTAATCGTAACCGCATCGGCCATATTTTCGATGATGACGGCGGAATGCCGGAGCTTGTCTTCCGCCTGTTTTTGCAGCGTGATGTCTTGCACCGTTCCGATCGAACGGACGGGGTGACCGGAGGCATCGTAAAAGGTTTCGCCCCATTCACTGACGTATTTGAGTGAACCGTCTTTCAACAAAAGTCGATGGACAATATTGTAGGGCGTCTTGTTTTTTAGCGACGCCATATAGGCTGTGTTGACCGCCTCACGGTCATCCGGATGGACCATTTCAATAAATGCCTCATAAGTCGCATCAAATTCTTGCGGTTTCAGTCCGAATAACCTGTAGATTTCGTCGGACCAGGCGAGTACGTTATTGAGCAAATCCAGATCCCAACTCCCGATTTGCGCGATGCGTTGGGCTTCTTCAAGACTGGATTTATTTTTTTGCAACTCCTGTGCTTTCAGATAGAGGTTAAGCGCATCGGTGAGCGTCTCAGCGATTTCGGTGAGCAGGTTCACTTCTTCCGCTGTAAAGCGGTGGGCTTCGGCACAATGGTGAATGCCCAATAACCAGGGTTTGCCCGTTTCCGGTTTTATTGCGACATGCAGCATCGACTGAATGTGATCGGAAGCGTTCAAGGACAGACGTGCTTCGGGCCAGGGATTTTCCGGGTCATAGCGGATCGCATGATTTGCCGCAAGCGCATTTTTGAACACTTCGGTATTTTCAGGGGCAACCGGGAGGCATTTTTTTTCTGCTTTCTCACGACGCCAGGCCGGACGCGTCACTTCCTTGATGAGGGCGTATTGTTCCGCTTCGGGATCGCAGGGGAAGACCCACCATGCACGGTCACAGGAGAAGGCCTCTAAAACAACTTGCAAGGCGGCTTTGAGCATATCTTCGCTGCAAACGGTGTGCAAGCAGGTCTGGCTGAGGTTTTTTAGAATTTTATCGCGCCCTGCTGTTTGATGGAGGGGTTCGTTTTCGGAAAGGACAGCCTTCTCTTTCAGAGTTCCGGCCGGGTGTCCGGGGTTCGTTCCGTCTTTTATCGTGTCATCTGACATGCGCGCACCCTCCCGATGTTTTGAGGAACCACGCATTTGATGAAAAAAAACTTCTCTCCCGCATAAGGCCGGTATTACTAGATGGCGTCAAGCGGTGTCTGTTGTTGTGCATGGAACATACCTTCACTTCTACAACCATGAAATGAAAGGATCTGTCTTCACTAAGGACGCTATTTATTTAGTATAGCGGATTATTCCTTATTGTCTGTTGGAAGAAAGTTGTAGAATGCATAGGAAACGAAGGGATTTGATTTTTAAAAAGACCTTGCGTATTTTTGTCGCACAGCAGATATTGTTCATAAACGGGATTCAAATGCCCTTCACCCCTCTTTTAAGGGATAAAACAGGTACGCGGATGCAGTGCGCAACTTTTCGAAAACGCAGGGTTTTTATCTTCTTTTCGGGGCTCATTATTCTTTTGCTTTTTATCAGCGGCCCCGTCACGGCACTTACCCCGGATGAAGAAAATACCATCCGCATCTATGAAGCGGTGAATGCCAGTGTCGTCAACATTACAAACATTGCCCTCACATACGACTTTTTTCTGAACCCGATTCCTTCTCAGGCCTCAGGCTCAGGATCGATTATTAGCAAACAAGGCCATATTCTCACCAATACGCACGTGGTGAAAGACGCCAAACGTCTGGTCGTGACACTTTCGGACGGCAGCAAATGGTCGGCGAAATTGGTGGGTGCGGATCCCGTAACGGATCTTGCGATTATTCAAATCAAGGCTCCGCCGGGTCGACTCACCATCATTCCGATGGGCACTTCGGATAAATTGCGTCCCGGTCAGAAAGTACTGGCCATCGGGAACCCCTTCGGTTTGGAACGGACCTTGACGACAGGCATTATCAGCGCGATTCGAAAACACATCAAAACCGATGAGTCCGAGATGGAAGAAGTGATTCAAATCGATGCGGCAATCAACCCCGGTAATTCGGGAGGGCCTTTGATTGATTCGAATGGGAAAATGATCGGGATCAACACGGCAATTTTCACGCCTTCCGGCGGCAGTGTGGGCATCGGCTTTGCCGTTCCCATCAATACGGCCTTAAATATCCTTAATGAATTGATTGAAAAAGGCTATGTGGCGTATCCCTGGTTGGGAGTCGAAACGCAGGCACTTGTGCCTGAAGTGGCAAAGGCGCTTAAACTGCCTGTTTCGCACGGGGTCATGGTGGCCCGGATTTCACGAGGTGGCCCGGCACACCGAGCCGGCATCCGTGGCGGAAATCAACGCGTTGAAATCGGAAACGCCATCTTTATTATCGGCGGGGACATCATTGTTGCGCTTGACGGCATTTCTTTTAAGACCGGTGAGGAATTTCATGAAATTTTAAAATCGAAAAAACCCGGCGACCGGATTATACTCACAATCTGGCGCGGTCAAACAAAAAGAGAGCTCTCTGTTCGGCTGGGGGAGCGCCCCAGGTAAAGGGATCTTGCTTTGTCATCCTGTTTGCGCGTGAGAAAAACCGCTTAAGTCCGGGCATAAAACACACTAAACAACACTTCACAAACTACTTTAACAAGAAGGCTTCAAGACCCTCGATTTTATTGAAATCCGGTAGGCCCTTTGGTTGACATTACCCATAAACTAACTATAATCGAAATAAAGGCTTTTGTTATGATATGATCGTGTGGCCGCCTCGTTAAACGTTTATTTTTACGGCAGTTTCCCCCCATGAAAATTTATGTCGTTCGGGAAGTGCCCTCAGGGGCGCGTTAGGGTGTGAGCAGAAGAGAACATGGCACAGGTTTCGTATTTTATATTGCATCTCGTTATGATTGCCGCGGGCGCCTATTTCATGGCCGATATGACCAATCTTGCGATTTCATCCCGCCTTGAATCGATGATGGAGTCGAGTCCGCAATCTTCGCACCCCTTTGCCGCCGCAGCGCAGAGTGGCCCGAGAAAAAATTCCGCGAACTACCGCGTCATTGTGCAAAAGAATATCTTTAATTCCGTGAGCAAACCTGCCGTCCGGGCCAATACGGGCGAAACGGCTCCTGCGCCGGCGCAAAATGTCTCCCTCCCGCCGCTGGATCTCACCTTGGTCGGCACAGCCAGCCCCTATGCCATCATCAAAGATCCGAAGGAAAAGAAGCAAAAGCTCTATCGCAAAGGAGATGTGATCGGGGCCGTGCTGGGCAAAAGTGATGCCAACACCCCCAAGCTAATCAGCATAAGCCGGAACAAAGTCGTGTTGCTGCGGGCGGGACAAAAAGAAGTGCTGGAAGTGAAGGTCAAATCCAAAAAGGATAAAACCGGAGCCAAGCGCGTTTCCAGGCGGGGCGCAACTTCGAAGCCCAAGGGGAAGGACACCATTCAGCAGGTTTCGGATAATCAATGGGTCCTCGATCGGCGGGAATTGGATGATGCCATGAAGAACCTGCCGCAGCTTTTGACCAAGGCACGTGTCATCCCCAGTTTTAAGGACGGCAAGCCCGACGGGTTCCGTATTTTTGCCATTGCGAAGGACAGTCTCTATGCTAAAATCGGGCTTCAAAACGGGGACATCCTTCACCGAATTAATAACGTCGATGTAAAAAGCCCTCAAAATTTTATGAAAGTGATCGAACAACTCAAGGACGAAAACAGCATCAATGTCGATTTGGTGCGCAATAATAAAAAAGAAACATTCAGTTATGAGATTCGATAGGACATGATGCTGCGAAACAGAGCGGTCCCCAGCCTCTGGTGGGCCATTTTTTTTGTCATCTTTTTGTGGGGCTTGCCGGAGTGGGCGGCGGCGCAAAAACCCTCCGGAAAAGGCGCTGCCTCAAACGAAGTCACGCTTGATTTTAGCGAAGTGGACTTGCCCGTACTCGTCAAACTTATCAGCGAACTCACCGGGAAAAACTTTGTCATTGATGAAAAAGTCCGTGGCAAGGTTTCTATTATTTCGCCTACTAAAATTCCGCTCGAACGGGTCTATGATGTTTTTCTTTCCGTGCTGGAGCTGAAAGGCTTGACGGTTGTGGAAAGCGGCGAGGTTTATTTGATTCGGCCCTTTGCAGAAGTGCCCGCAGATCGGGAGGTGCATGTTTATCGCCTTCAAAATATGAAGGTGGAGGAAATGGCCAAGGTACTGCGCGGATTGGTTGCAAAACCCGCCGGGCGCGGCAAAAAGAAAAAAGGCCCCTCAAAAGGATTGCAAGGCCAGGTTCAGATTTTGACCGATAAAGAAACAAACAGCCTCATTATCACCGCAGCAAAGTCGGATTTCAAGATTCTCAAAGGCGTGATTGAGCAACTGGATCAAAAACGACGACAGGTCTATGTCGAAGCCGTAGTGCTGGAATTATCCGCAGACAAATTCAAGGAGCTGGGCACAGAGTTGGGTGCGGCCTTTGGTTATACTTCGGGCAATGATCTCACCGTGTTGGGCGGATTTAACAACAATCTCGATGTGGCAGGCCTCGGGGCCATCGCGGGCGTGGAGGGTTTGAGTGTCGGGGCGGTGAATGTCGTTGCAGCACTCCGGGCCTTGCAATCTTCTTCCGATGTCAATGTTTTATCCACTCCGCAAATTCTGACGACCGACAAACAAAAAGCGGAAATTGTCGTCGCGCAGAATGTCCCTTTTCCGGGCGCGCAAAGTCAAAGCGTGGGCGGGAATGTTCAAACCACGATTGAGCGCAAAGATGTCGGCATTATCCTGAGACTCACACCCGATGTGCTGGACAATGAGCGCGTGCAACTGGATGTCTATCAGGAAATTTCTTCCGTGGTGGCGACGGCAGTCACGGTCGGTGCGGAAAACCTGGGCCCGACGACGAATAAGCGTTCGGCCAGCACAACGGTCATCGTCGGGAATGGACAGACCGTGGTCATCGGCGGGCTCATCAAAGACAACCTGATCGCAGTGGATAGAAAAATCCCTTTATTGGGAGACATCCCTTTGATCGGGTGGTTGTTTCGTTTTAAGTCAAACCGCATTGAAAAGACCAACCTCATGATCTTTCTCACGCCGCACATCGTGCTCAACGACGAAGAATTAGAAGCCATTCGGGCAAAAAAATCAAAGGTGTCGGCTCGTTTCATGAAAAAACACCTGTCCCACCTGGAGCCGGAAATCGGGGGAGCCTTTTTCAGCGAAATGATTGATCTCCCGCAGTAAGTCGTATTTTTCACAGGATTTTCAGCATACTGAGGTAAGCTTGATTCATCAGAAACGTCCCCTTATCGGTGAAATATTTATCGCGCAAGGTGCCATCACCGCCGAGCAAATTGTTGAAGCCCTCGAACTTCAGAAAGAAGAAGGCGGCTCGATCGGCGACATCCTGTTGCGCCTGAAACATCTGAAAGAAGAAACGCTTTTGGAGGCACTCTCGGAACAATGGAAACTGCCCTACCAAAACGAACTCGATATTAATGAGATTGACCCGACCCTGACCGAAAAAATCCCGCTCTCTTTTGCAAAACGTCACCAATTTCTGCCGATCAAACGTGTGGAGAAACACATCCTGTGTGCCACCGCCAAACCGCTGAATTTGACTGCCCTGGATGATTTTTATCTTTTATTGAAAACCCCGATCGATCTCGTGATTGTCCCCTCTGAAGAAATCATGCGTTGCATCCATCAGGTTTACGAATTGGCGACCGAAAGCCCTGAAGATGCGATTTCGGACTTTTCGGGAGACAATCTAAGTGTCTTGGCCGAAGAAATCGGCGAGCCGGAAGATTTGCTCGACACCGATGATGAAGCCCCCATGATTTTGCTGGTCAACTCCATCTTTTTTAAGGCCGTGCAGCAGCGGGCTTCCGACATTCACTTTGAACCTTTTGAGCGGGAAGTCAAAGTCCGTTACCGTGTGGACGGTGTTCTCTACAATGTGTTGACCTCGCCCAAACGTCTTCAGTCCGCGCTCATTTCGCGGGTAAAGATTATGGCGGGCATGAATATCGCCGAAAAACGGCTGCCGCAGGACGGCCGCATTAGCTTGAGGATCGGCGGACGAGAGATCGATATCCGTGTTTCGGATATTCCCACGGCACACGGCGAGCGTTTGGTCTTGCGTATTTTGGAAAAATCGAATGAATCCCTGGATTTAAATCAAATCGGTCTTTCGGACAAAGATTTAAAATCAATGGAAAGCCTCATCAAGTTGGCGCACGGCATCATCTTGGTCACCGGTCCGACGGGCAGCGGTAAAACCACGACGCTCTATTCGGCCTTAAGTCGCATTAATTCACCCGAAAAAAACATTCTGACCATCGAAGATCCCATCGAATATCAATTGCAGGGCATCGGACAAATACAGGTCAATGCCAAAATCGACCTGAGCTTTGCAAAGGGTTTACGCTCTATTTTGCGGCAGGACCCTGATGTTATCATGATTGGAGAAATCCGCGATGTCGAAACGGCGGCCATTGCCATCCACGCCTCTTTGACCGGGCATCTCGTTTTTTCAACCTTGCACACCAATGATTCCGCCGGCGCAATCACGCGATTGCTCGATATGGGCATCGAGCCCTTCTTGGTCTCCTCTTCCGTTGTGGCGATCATTGCCCAGCGTTTGGTGCGGAAAATTTGTCAGGAATGCCGCAAGGCATACAGCCCGAGGCCGGAAGAATATCAAAAACTGGGGCTCCCGCCGGATTCAAAACATTCTTTTTTCAAGGGCAGCGGCTGTAGTGCCTGTTTAAATACGGGTTTTAAGGGCCGTTCGGGCATTTATGAAACCTTGCTGCTCGACGATGAGATTCGCAACATGATTCTGGCCAAGGCCGATTCCGCTCAGATCAAGGCTGCGGCCATCACCAAAGGCATGGTAAATCTTCGGGAAGACGGCGCAAAGCGCGTGATTGCGGGACTCACCACGACCGAAGAGGTGCTCCGCGTGACACAGGAGGAAAATATCTAGTTTATGGCCGTTTTTGAATACAAGGGCCTCGACCTGCGCGGCAAAAACGCAGCCGGAGTGATTGATGCGGATAATCCGCGTCAAGCCCGCAGCAAGTTGCGTCAAAACGGAATCTTCCCGACTGAAATCATGTCCGCCAAAGCGGCGGCTGCGGCAGAAGCGCGCGAGGCCTTTTCCTTTGGGCAAAAGGTCAGCCTTTCGGACACCGCGCTCATGACCCGGCAGATGTCGACGCTCACCGGCGCGGGACTTTCGATCATGGAAAGTTTGGCCGCGTTGATCGAGCAGACGGAAAACAAGGCCTCTAAAAAAGTATGGGTCGATGTGCGCGAAGGCGTCAAAGAAGGCAGCACTTTTGCGGATGCCCTGAGCCGCCACCCGAAGGTCTTTTCGACGCTCTATTGTCAGATGGTGCGCGCCGGCGAGGCGAGCGGGGCGCTGGACAAAATTCTGCTGCGTCTTGCCGACTACCTCGAAAACCAGGTACGGTTGCGCGGGAAGATTTTTTCGATGATGACCTATCCCATTTTAATGATGGTCGTCAGCGCCCTGATTTTGCTTTTTTTGGTCGCCTATGTGGTGCCGAAGGTGACTTCGATTTTTGACGATCTGAATCAGGCCTTGCCGCTGCCGACGGTCATTCTTTTGTCGATCAGTGATTTTGTAATTGCCTACGGCTGGTTGCTTTTTTCGCTGGCGGGCATTGCTTTCTTTTTTTTGAAACGCCACATTGCGACGCCTGCGGGCCGTGAAAAGTACGACCGGATTTCGCTGAAGCTGCCGCTGGTGGGCCGCGTTGTAAAAATGGTGGCCATCTCCCGTTTTACCAAGACACTCGCCACTTTACTGGCCAGTGGCGTACAATTGTTAAAGGCCCTGGAGATCGTGCAGCAGGTGGTGGGCAATAAGGTGCTGGAAGAAACGATTCAGGAGGCTCGCAGCAATATTCGGGAAGGGGAATCGATTGCCGATCCGCTCAAGCGCAGCGGACTCTTCCCGCCGCTGGTCACGCATATGATCAGCATCGGCGAAAAAAGCGGCGAGTTGGAAACCATGCTGCAAAAGGTATCGGAGGCCTACGACAATGAAGTCGAGACGGTTGTCACGGGCATGACCTCCCTGCTGGGGCCGCTCATGATTTTGGGGATGGGTTTTGCCATTCTGTTTATCGTGCTGGCGATCCTGCTGCCGATTTTTGAAGTGAGTCAAATGGTCGGCTAAACGTGCGTTGCTTTTAGCCCCGTTGCGGGGGAAAATGAATTTGAGGACGACGATGAAATCAACACAGACAAAAAAGCAGAAAAAAAAGCGCCGCCGCGAACGCGGATTCACCTTAATCGAAATCATGGTGGTTGTGACGATTCTGGCGATTTTGATTGCGCTCGTGGCGCCCAAGATGGTGGGCCGAACCGATCAGGCCCGCCGGGTTTCCACAAAGGCGCAAATTAAAAACATTGAAGGTGCGCTTCAATTGTACAAACTCGATAACGGGGTTTATCCGAGTACCGAGCAGGGATTGGATGCGCTGGTGAATCCGCCCACAGTAGGCGTGATTCCGAAACATTGGAAAGAAGGCGGCTATTTAGGCAAGGTGCCGAATGATGCCTGGGGTAATCCTTATGTGTACCTGAGTCCCGGTTCGCACGGCGACTACGACCTTGTTTCTTACGGTTCCGACAATGAACCCGGCGGAGAGGGAGACAATGCCGACCTTGAAAGCTGGAACCTTAATTAAGAGGGATGCCTGCGGCCTGTGTCGGCCCGCAGGCAGGCGGCAGTCGGGCTTCACGCTGCTGGAATTGGTCGTCATCATCACCATTTTGGGGGTGACGGCGCTGATGGTGTTTCCAAAACTTTCGGCTTTCGGTGTGCATTCGGGCAAGAGCACGACCCGTCATCTCTCGCGTTTGATCCAGCATCTGGCTCAGGAGGCGCTTGCGACCAAACAGTACTACCGGCTTTATTACGATCTTGAAGCAGAGGCCTATTCCGTGAAAATCCTTCAAGGCCGGGAATTTGTTCCCGTTTCCGATGGGTTGATCTCCGGTCGCAGTCTGCCGAAGGGGGTTGTTTTTAAGGATGTCGTGACCTATCGCCACGGCAAAGTCGAGGACGGTGAAGCGTATACGGAGTTTTTCCCCTTGGGCGTAGAAAAAACAACCATCCACCTGAAAGAAGGGGAGAATGATTGGACCTTAATCGTAAACGGCCTCACGGGCCGCGTGAAAGTCTACGACCGCTATTTGGAAAAAACCGAACGTGCGACACTTTGATTTGAAACAAAACGTTGTTTTTTACGCCGCAGTGTGCCGAAATTTTTTTTCAGAGCAAAGCGCAAGGCGGCGTAAAAAAGGGTTTACGCTGATCGAAATCATGATCGCCCTCTCCGTCTTGTCCATCGCGCTGGTGGTCTTGTTGGGCCTGCGGAACCAAGGGATTGCGCTGGCTGCCCGGAGCCGTCAAGTAATTGATGCGACCTTGCTGGCACGTCAAAAAGTCACCGAGATTTCGGCGGAAGGGTTTCCGGAATTGGGGGAACAATCAGGGGACTTTGGAGCGAATTTCCCGCAGTATACCTGGCGGCAGCACGTAGTGCAGACCCCCTTTAATATCGTACGGGAGCTTTTGTTGGAAGTCGTTTGGAAAGAAGATCACCGCGAAATGACCGTCAATGTAACCACGTATCTTTTTGATCGCGGCATAAACCCCCGCAGTTTGTCTGCATCGGATTGATCGAGATGATGATATCTGAAAACAGCACCTTCCCGGATCGCCCTAAAGAAGAAGCGGGATTTACCCTGCTGGAATTGATGATTTCTTTGGGTATTGTGTCGATTATTTTTGTTTTAATTTACGGCACCTTCAGCAACGTGCATCACGGCAATCAGCAAATGGAGGACGATGCCGACCGTTATCGCATGACCCGGATGAGCTTGTATTATCTTGCGAACGATCTGAGCATGTTCTATGTCGGGCAGGCCCCGGACGGCAGATCGGCATCGAGAGAAATGGTGTTTCGCGGGGAAGACAATGAGCGTTTGCAGGACAATGAAACCTTTCCAAACGATGCAATCGAATTTAGCACGGTCTCCCACCGCCGTATCGGGGACATCCCGGCTTCGGATCAGATGATCCTCCGTTACGCCTTGCAAGACGGGTATTTGATTCAGGAGGCGCGTTTTTCAAACGGTATTTCGCGGATTAACGAACTTGCCGGACCCATTGAAGGCCTGAATTTTCGGTATTTGCCCAAGAACAGCACGGATTGGGTCGAAACCTGGAATACCGGCGGCGCAAATCCCGAAGCCCCGACCGTTGTGGAGATTGAATTGATTTTGAAGGTTGAAGGTCACCCGGCGCGTCGTTTTAAGACCTGGGTGGATCTCCCCATGAGTCTGTAATCGGGGCTTCCCTAAGATGAAAATCCAAAAAGAAAAACTGGTTCGTTTTCTGCTGTATACGGCCTTTGCACTCTTGGCCTTCGTTTTCTTTCTATGGTTGACCTTCCCTTTTGATGTTATGGAAAAACAAGTGTTGCGCGTATTGGAAACCGAAACAGACTGCACGCTGAGCGTGGCGCAAAGCGAATACGGCCCGCCTGCGACCTTCCGGGCGCGTGGGCTGACCGGGCGTTGTCCGAGACAGCGTTTGGGCTTATGGGGGACGGGCATGGTGGACATCCGCCTTACTTCATTGGATCTGCGTCTTGCCCCCTTGCCGCTCCTCTTTAAACAAAGGGCTGAAATTGATTTTGTTCTTGGCCTGCCCTTCGGAAAAATTCCGGGACATTTGCGCCTTGAGGAAGCGGAGGAACAGGTTTCCGTCGACCTGCGAACGGAAACGGCGCAACTGATTGTGGATGAAGCAGGGCTTTTCGCACACATCACGATTGAAGGTGAAAGCACCTGGAAAAACCTGGAGTATATGAAAGGTTCGGGGAAATTGCGCTTTGGGATTGAGCAGGGGCGCTTCAAATCTGTGGGGGAATTTGAGTCACCCGTCGGAGAGCTCACTTTTTCAAAAATAGACGGACGGGTTTTTTGGAAGGAGGGGCGGCTGGTCATAGAGCAATTTTCAGCTACGGGGGACATGGCCGATTTGCAAAGTGAAAGCGGGGTCGTGCTGCTTCGGAACCCGCCGGAGAACAGTCTGCTGACACTCTCCCTGCGCGCAAGGCCGAAAGGGGCCTTGCGGGAGATGGCGGGTCTTTTTGTGCAGGATTATAATGAGAACGAGCCCTTGAAACTTCGCATCAACGGACCCGTGCGTGCCCCGCAGGTTTCGATGAATGGAAAGGCCCTGCGGCTTGGACTTTAAATTCTTAAAGAGTCGGTTGAGATGAAACAAACGATTTTGGGTCTCGATATCGGCACCGCCTTTGTCAAAGGCCTGCGCTTAAGTCAGGGATTCCGGGGCCGACGGCTGCTGGATGTTTTTGAAATGCCGGTGGAGATGGGCGAAACGGCGGCCGCGCCGGATCTGCCCTTGGGGGAAGGGCAGATTGCGGTGCTCAAAGAACTTGTTGAGACGGGCCGGATTAAAAAAAGCGACCTGATTGCCCTTTCTTTGCCCGGTGAGTTGATTTCAACACACCCTTTGACCCTACCCTTTACCGACCTAAAAAAAATCGACCAGATCGCCGCCTACGAAGTGGAAGGCGAGCTTCCTTTTGATTTGGAAACGGTTACGGTGGACTACATGCTGCTGCAAAACCGGCCCGGCCCGGCCTTGGAGGCTGCGGCGGATTTTGTGTCGAAAAAAGAAAGCCGTCTGCTTGTTTTCGCGCTTCAAAACGATGTGCTGAAATCCTATCTTGGCATCCTGCATGATATCGGGATCGACCCCGCCTGGATTGGGGTCAACCCGCTTTCTTTGTCGGCCTACGCAAAATATTTTTTGGGATTTAAAAGAGAAGAAGGCGAGAGCGAAACCCTGATCATTGACGTGGGGGCCGCCCGCACCGTGCTGTGCCATTTGCGCGGTGCCGCGCTGAACTGGGTGCGCACGATTCCGTTCGGCGGTGACGGTTTGACAGAGACCCTGGTGAGCATCGCGGGCCTTTCCCGCGCGGCGGCGGAAAAGAAAAAAACAGAAATCGACCTGAATATGGACGACCCGACGGACGAACAGAGCATCATCGAATTAGAGGCGCTTGAAAAAGGAATTTCGGTTCTAGCCTTGGAAATCGAAAAAAGCATCCGTATTTTTTCTCCCGAAAGCAAACAGGATGTGCCGGAGGCCTTGCAGCAAAGTGACAAAAACCCGGTGCGGAGATATTTTCACTTGTGTGGGGGGGGCAGCAGGTTGAAGGGTTTTGAAAGCCAACTGGCCAAAAACCTTGAAATGCAGCCGATCGGGGTCAAGCTCGAAAAGGGGAGCCGGGCCGCAGGCATTGCGGGCATCGAGCGCCTTTCCGAAGAAGATATTGCGCCCGTATATGCACAGGCCTTTGGTCTGGCGCTGCAGGATGCCGAAGGGCCGCCCGTTAATTTTCGTCGCGGTGAATTTGTTTTTGGCAAAGAAACAATCGAGCGGCGGCACCGCTTTGTGAGTCTCGGCCTCATTGTTTTGTTTTTGCTGACATTGATGGGTGCGGATCTTTACCTGCATTATCAAAAAAAAGAAACCCGGTATCTGCAACTTAAAAACGAAGTCCGGACGGCCTTTACTGAGATATTCCCCGATATTCGAAATGTGGTCAATGAAGTTTCACAAACAAAAACGGCTATCACGGAACGGGAACAGACCGGAGCGTTTTTGGGTGTGGGTGAAAAAAGTCCCTTGTTGATTTTGCAGGAAATTACACAGGCCATTCCCGAAGCGGTGAAAATCGATGTGTTTGATCTTGTAATTGATAACGGCAGCATCCGCATCCAGGCCCAGACCGATTCTTTTGAGTCGGTGGACCGGATTCGAAGCGGTCTGCTTGCGGCCAATCAATTTAAACAAGTGGAAATGAGTGACGCCAAAGTGGCGGCCAACAAGGCCCATGTGCGGTTTCGCATTAAAATGCGCGTGCAAGATACGAAATCATAAGAGCAAGGAAACAAAACGGTCATGGAAAAAAGCGGGTTTTTAAGACGGATTGATCAGTTTTTGATTCGTCTTTCGACACGGGAAAAATGGATGCTGGGCGGGGGAAGCATTATCGCCCTTTTCCTGATTTTGTATTTTTCTCTTGTTGACCCCACCTTGCAACGCATGGCGCAACTGGACAGCCTCATTCCCCGGAAAGAGCGCGACCTGCAAGAGCTGCTGCGTTTAAAACAGAAATTTCAAGAGGTTTCGAAAGAAATTCGGGCGATTGAAAAACAGCTTCCGGAAGAAAGTCGGTTTTCGCCGCTCTCCTTTCTTGAAGAAAACGCGGCGAAAAACAAAATCAAGGGAAACATCGCATTTATCCGGCCCCTGGCCGCTCAGGAACACAAATCGCAATACCGGGAAGTCCCCGTGGAAGTAAAAGTGGAACGAGTGACGCTTGCCCAAATCATTCCTTTCCTCGCCGCCCTTGAAAACAGCACGAACCGTTTGCGCATTAAACGGCTTTCCATGAAAACACGGTTTTCAAACCCGGACTTGATGGATGTCACCTTCATGGTCCTCTCTTATGAAAAGGTTGCTTCCTAATATTTCTCCCGGCGCTCGCCTGCAAAACGAACACGGTTTTGCGCTGCTGCTGAGTTTGTTGATTGTCGTGCTGCTCGTTGTCATCATTTTTGAGGCCGATCATCAGATTCGCGCGGATTTGCGTGCTGCGGGCAATTTCCGGGATGACCTGAAGGCGGAGTTCCTCGCCCGCTCCGGCATTTCCGCCGGGGAAGCCCTTTTAAAAGAAGACAGCAAAATCAGTCCCGGCCATGACGGTTTGGAGGAGCTTTGGGCATCTCCCATTCCGGAATATCCCTTGGGGGACGGTTTTTTAAGCGGATTTATTGTAGACGAGGAACGCAAGATCAATGTCAACACGCTGGTCATCACCAACAATGCCAAACTTATCGTTGATCAAACGCGAAAGCAGCAGCTTCAACGGCTTTTTACGCTTTTGGATGTGAATCCGGACTTGGTGGATGCGATTGGGGATTGGCTTGATACGGATGACGTGCCGCAGCCATACGGCGCAGAAAGCCCCACCTACCGGAGCCGTGACCCGGCATATTCGGCAAGAAACGGCAAAATGCAAACCTTGCAGGAATTGCATATGATTCAAGGCATCACCAACGAAATCTACAATACCATCTCGCCGTATCTGACGGTTTACGGTGAGGGGAAACTGAATGTCAATACGGCGGACAGCCTGGTCTTGCAAAGCCTTGACGAGGGCATTGATGAAACAGAGGCCCGCCGGATGATTGAAAACCGGCCTTTTGAACAAAATAATGCCCAGGATTTCAAAGACGAGGTCTTGCCGGAAGAAATCAAAGAGCGTATGAGAACCGATGGCCGCATTCACTGGTTTACCAAAGACAGCACGTTTTTTACACTCAAGGCCACGGGACATGTCAATGAAACCTTTAAAACCGCAATCGCAGTGGTGAACCGGCAGGGCGGACTGACGAAACTATTTTATTTCCGGCTCGAATAACATGTTCATACACACCTTTTCCACAGCTTATATCCAGAAACTCCACAACATGATGTTGTTTATATTCCATATTTGTCCATATGTTGTATTTTCCGTCTTGACAAAATTCTGAGATTCTTTTATAGATGAATCATATTCGGCGGGTATTTTCGCCAAAATGGACCTCAGGAAGCGCTGAGCCGATCAGTGAAACGTCAATCATTTTATTTAATAAAAAAAGGGAGCATGCATGAAAGGGATCAAGCGGAACGGCAGGGAAAACGTGCAAAAAACAGCCATGAATACGGAAGGGGATTTCGAAGCAGGCTATACGGATGAAATCCGTATTTCGCAGAATGCGCTTCGGGTGCTGGAAAAACGCTACCTGGTCAAAGACTTGGAGGGGAAGGTGGTTGAAAGCCCTGCTGATCTTTTCCGGCGTGTTGCAAATAATATTGCCCAGGCCGAGCGGCTTTACGATCCGGATTGCGACGCGGCCGAGACCGAAGAGCGATTTTATGATCTCATGACGAGCTTTCGTTTTTTGCCCAATTCCCCGACGTTGATGAACGCCGGTCGCGATTTGCAGCAGCTTTCGGCGTGTTTTGTCCTGCCGGTTTCCGACTCGATGGAATCCATTTTTGAAACCGTGAAACAGGCGGCGATTATTCACAAATCGGGAGGCGGTACCGGGTTTTCGTTCTCCAGGCTGCGCCCGAAAAACGACCGTGTTAAATCCACGGGCGGCGTCGCCTCCGGGCCGATCTCCTTTATGAAAGTCTTTAATCACGCGACGGAGGCCGTCAAACAGGGGGGAACGCGCAGAGGCGCCAACATGGGCATCCTGCGAGTAGATCATCCCGATATTATGGAGTTTGTCTCCTGCAAGTCGGACACCTCTGAAATCACTAATTTCAATATTTCCGTTGCCGTCACCGATGCCTTTATGGAGGCCTACCAACAAGGTGAAAACTACGACCTGGTTTCCCCCAGAACGGGAAAGCCGGTCCGGTCCGTTTCCGCCAAAGCGGTTATGGATAAAATTGCGGATCAGGCTTGGCAAACCGGAGAGCCCGGACTATTTTTCATTGACGCAACGAACCGGACCAACCCCACGCCGCATATTTCCGATATGGAGGCGACGAACCCCTGCGGCGAACAACCCCTGCTGCCTTATGAAAGCTGTACTTTAGGCAGCATTACGCTCGACCGGCACCTTAAAAAGGTGGACGATCACTACCAGATTGATTGGGCGGCGCTCGAAGAAACGGTGCGCACCTCCGTGCATTTTCTGGACAACGTGCTGGACATGAACCGCTATCCGATCAAAGAAATCGAGGACATCACACGTGCCAACCGGAAAATCGGCTTGGGTGTGATGGGTTTTGCCAGAATGCTCTTTAAACTTGAAATTCCTTACAATTCCGAAAATGGCGTCGAAATGGCCAGAACGGTCATGGGGTTCATTCACAAGATGGCGTCCGCCGAATCGGCACGTCTTGCGGAGGAACGCGGCGTCTATGATTATTGGGAAGGCTCGCGCCATCAGGCGCAAGGCAAACGGCTGCGGAATTCTTACCTGACGACGGTTGCGCCGACAGGCACCATTTCCATGATTGCGGAGACCTCCGGCGGATGTGAACCCGAGTTTTCACTCGTTTGGTATAAAAACGTGATGGACGGCGAACACTTGCCCTATGCACTCGATTATTTTATCGATGTGGCAAAGCGTGAAGGGTTTTACACGGAAGATCTTTTGGATCAAATTATTGCCAACAAAGGCTCGGTCAGCGGGCTCAAGCAGGTGCCGAAATATTGGCAGGATGTCTTCGTGACTTCGCACGAGATCTCTCCCGAATGGCACGTGCGTATGCAGGCTGCGTTTCAAGCTTTTTCGGATTCTGCGGTCAGCAAAACGATTAACTTGCCCACGGATGCCGCAGCGGAGAGCATTAAGGACGCCTATTTGCTGGCTTATCGACTGGGCTGTAAAGGCATTACCGTGTATCGGGACGGCTGCCGCCCGGATCAGGTCATGAATGTGGGCAAATCCAAAAAAGGAGAAAAAACCGAAGCGGGCAAAGCGGCTTCACAAGAAGCTGAAAAAGAATATTTTCCGATCGTCACACCGCGACCCCGACCGGATGTCATGTTGGGCACGACAACCCGCCGTCAGACTTCCTGCGGTGATCTCTACTTGACGGTCAATCAGGACCAAAAAAGCGGGAAACCCTTTGAAGCCTTTGCCACGATGGGGAAAGCCGGAGGCTGCGAAGGCTCGTTCAATGAAGCCATCGGGCGATTGATTTCGCTGTGCATGCGGGCGGGTGTGACCCCGCGCGATATTGTGAAGCAGTTGATCGGGATTCGTTGCAACAAGCCTTATGGCCTGGGGCCGGACAAAGTGCTCTCCTGTTCGGACGCGATTGCAAAAATATTCAATCAATCCCTGGAAACAAAGGTTTCGGAGGAACGCTATCCCGAAGAAGGCGCGACCGCCGCGGCTCTGGAAGAAAACCCCGTTTTGGAAACGCAAAAAATGGTCTTCCCCTGTCCGGAGTGCGGCTGTGAACTGATCTTTGGCGAAGGTTGCGAAAAGTGTCACTATTGCGGTTATTCGCGCTGTTATTAGCGCGTGACGCTGCGTACGGCTTTAATTTTCGGGCTCGCATGGATTTTCATGCGGGCCCTTTTTTTTAATTTGGGGAAGCTCTGATTAAGGAATAAGCGGTTCAACGACGGGAATAATGGATTTGAGTTGAACCCAGGCCATGCCGATGTTGGTGGTTTCTTTGGTGATGAGTAAAACGGCGGCTTTTCCGGATTTGACGGCCTTCGAAAAATAAAAATGCTTTTGAAACGCCATCTGAATTTCGTTGAAATCCTTTTCTTCCGTGTCCTGTTTTCCAAGTTGTGCGTGAACCTGATGGGCCAATTGCCTTGCGTTTGTTCCCTGAAAGAGATTCATGATGGCCTGACTGGTGACTTCCTGCTGTTCGTTTGAAAACTGAGGGATGTGTGCAACCTCAAGGGTGTTCCGGTGTTCCAAATCAAGAACCCCGCAGGCAATCGCATCCGCGACACTGTCGAGCACTTTTTTACATGCCTCATTCATCCGGCTCATTGAGATCCTTAATTTAAACCAAGATACAGCGCGTCACGGTCGCCACATGCGCCCGAAAGCGTGAAGCACCACTGCTGCCACCGAGCGACGAGATCACGACAAGCATGTAATCACTGTGCTGATCCCAAAAAAGCGCCACACCGACCTCGCCGGAGATGTATTCAAAAACCCCGATGTTGCTGTCTTTTGCAAGGGGCATGGCTTCCTGATAGAGTGCTAAAATCAATTCGGGCCACTGCGCGGGGTCTGTCTCTCCCTGCAAGAGAGAAGCCCTTGTTTTGGAAATCGCGATTTCCAAAACAAGGGCTTCCGGCAGGGCTCGCTGCACCAAAACCCGCGCCGCTTCCCAACTTTCTCGGAGGATTTCATCGGATAAATTTTCTTCTGAAGAAGCGGTTTCTTGTGTGGGAGCGATCATATCCGCCGAACCTGCCGCGTCTTCCTCAATCAAATCCTTTTTCACGAGTTCAAAAACAGTCTTACAGCAGGTAAACTCTGAAAAAAGGGTCTGATCGATAATATCCGCAACAGAGTGCCGACCGTCAATGAGATCGTAAATGGTTTTTTCATCCGGCGTGATGCGAATCGTTTTTTCGTCTTTTGCATTTCCGCCCTCAAAATCAAAGGCATCCTCTTCCGTGATTGTCTTGATTTCCCGTTCAAGCGGAACCTGCCGAAAAACCATGTCCAGCGACTTTACGACTTTTTCCACCATCGGCCATTCGTCAACCATGACCGCGCCTTCCATCATCAGCCCTTTTACGCTTAAAGGCTGTACAAAGACCGGCTTGACAAACTCATGAAAGTAGTCGATCGACTCACGGGGCTCAAAAATATAGATCCCTTCGTTCCAACGCAGCAGGGTAAAAAATACGCGCTTAATTTGGATGTGCAGGCTTTCGCAGATGTCTTTTTCCGTGCAATATTTTTCACGGGCGAAGATAAAGCCCAAGCGGTCGAGGGTTCCTTTTTGCATCTCCAGGGCCCGGTCACGCTCGGCTTCGGTGATTTTACCGGCGCGAACCAGGATGTTGCCGAGCTGCATGTCGTTTTTTTTTGCGGAAGATTGTGCGAGAACAAGGCCCTTCTTTTCGAAGCCGAGCGTAATGGTTTCTCCTTCCGGGGAGGTGACAAAAAGCAGCCCCGTTTTCCGTTTGAAATCAATGAGCTCCATGATGTCAAACGGGGAAAAATCTTTGAGTGTGCCTTCAAGCGCCATAGCGTACCGATGGAGATTGCATTGTGCTGTGATGCCCCTCTAATAACGGCTCAATTATCAGGGTTTTTACAAAAACCCGATGGGAAATTGTATGCAAAAAGGGAAGGGGTACGGGTTTTGATTGAGACCCGTCTTCCTGCGGTCGCATAAAAAAACATCCCCCCCGTTTGCAAGCAAAGCCCCCTGTAAAGGGCCTGAAAAAGCGCGCAGACTTTTTTGAAATCATGCGGACACTCGGCTAAAAAGTATGATAAATCAAAGGTATCACAGGTCTTTGAAAATCGTCAAGGCAAGTGGCCTCAGCGGGATGTCTGTAAACCGCGCCCTTGGCGAATTGCTCGAAAAACCGGATGGGGTATCAATATTCTTTTTGTTGCCGGATTCTTAAGATGAAGAGGAAGCCGGTCGTGCTGATGCATTCTGTGAAACAAAGCCCCCAAAAGAAGACGTGGGCGAGCCCTTCTTCTTTTGGAAGAAAATAAATCATCCCAAATTACAAAAAATAGGGTATAATTACTATTCACTGCGCGAAATATTGTATGCGAATGAGAATCGTGGTACAGATTCCGGGCGCATCATCGTGACGATGGAGAGGTTTTTGATAATGAGTCGTCAAACCTTGTTTTTTACGGTATTTGTTTTGAGTCCCTTGCTTTTTTCGGCTTGCGGCGGCGGAAACGATGGCCGCGGGGCTTCTTCTCCGCCGACCTTCTCTCCGAGTGTGTTGAGCAAATCGGCGAATAAGACAGTGGTAAAGGCCTTAAATCTTGGCACACAAGGCGTAAGCATTCGGCAGGCATTGCCCGCCGTCTTACCTGTTTCCGAAGGTTCCGAATCCGTGGTCATTGAGTCCCGTTTTAAAGGGAATTCGCCCGATAGGAGTGATATTGCCGAAATTTTTGAAGCAGTGCGGCAATTCAAAGCCGCAGCAGGCGGCAATGCCGTCACAATTTTTCAGACTGTGACGCCGATCCCCTTTCAGCAATCTTGCGGCAGCGGATTCACAGATGATAACAATACGCCGAATGACGGCAGTGATGATTCTTTTCAGATTTCATTGAATTGTTCCGGTTTCGGAGCAGGGGGCGGCTCCAGTGCAAGCGGAAGTTTTTCGGCAGGACCAAAATATAATGCGGACGGCATTCTGACCCATTATGAATTCGCATATACGAACTACACCCTGAGCAACAGCTTTGCAATGATGGATAATCAGAACGGCCGTAGAATCGGCACGTCCACCGAAACGTCTTCGCGAAACGGAACGGTGTTGCTGGATGTGGCCCCCGGCAATTGTTTCAGAGGCAGCGTCTTTGAGAATGTCGCCGGGACCTTCAACCTTTCGGGTATTGACCGTCGGGATGCCGATGGCGATGGTTTTGATGAAGTGAACGAAGCATTTGCGCTGACCGATCTTGTCATCACGATTACGGAAACCGAAGAAGACTGCGCGAACGGCCCCGTAAGCGTTACGATCAACGGGACAGACGCTTTCACCGACTACAACGATGCCTCGCGGAGCATCACGTCCGTTTTTACAGATGTGCAGCTTGTTATGACCCCGAGCACGCGCAACATGAACGGCATTCCCACAAAAGGGTTTGAACACAGCCTGAGCGGCACCATGACGGTGACCTCTCCGAATTTCTGTGTGGATGCCACCCATACCATCAGCACCGAAACGCCTTTTTTTGTGGCAAACGGCGCTTCTTGCGCTGTGCAGGGCAAACAACTCTTGACCAATACAAGCTCCGCAGAGGTTACTGCCGTCACCGCGACCCCCGAAGGCGGCTTGGATATCGATGTTGGAAATGACGGCAGTATTGAACAAAACTTTACCGATTGCAAAGAAGCCATCGTCTGTACCACGCCTTAGGGACGCAGGGGTAAAATCTTTGACTGCGGTCAGCTTCCCTCCAAATCAGCGATTGAATGAAAGTGTTCATTAAACACCCCGTTGCGGTTTGTTGAACCGCTGCTCTTCCCTTAAGTCCGTCGGATAAAAGGAGATGAGGTGCTTTTATAACTTATTGATATTAAAATAAAAAGCGGTGGGTCGTGTAGGGATCGAACCTACGGCCCGCTGATTAAGAGTCAGCTGCTCTACCAACTGAGCTAACGACCCATTAAAACGGAAGATTATGAAAGCTGAAAATGCGCCTGAAGGGAATTGAACCCCTAACCTCCGGCTTCGGAGGCCGGCGCTCTATCCAATTGAGCTACAGGCGCTTTACGGTCGGACTTTATCATAAAAAATGGGCAATAACAATATGGTTTTCCTGACCTGTTAGAAGCAAATTGAAAATATCACCACCTACAACCCGGCGCGCATGAACATGCTGCTGCACGGTGTAAAAGACTCGGAATTTGAAATTTATCACGGCGATTCATTATTGAATGGGATATTCTGAATGAGATGAACCCGGCCAAAAAACCGGCGTTTGATGCCCTTGTCGCCAATCCGCCGTTGAGTGTCTCGATCGGGGATGCTTGAAGCCCCTCGCCTTCCGGCGAAGATAAGGTTGGCGTTATCGCTGCGACTTGTCATTTCGAGCGAAGGGAGAAATCCGGCCCTGCCGTTTCGAAGCATCGCGAGAAATCTAAGATGGCTCAGTCACTTCGTTTCTTCGAAATGACAGGCAAGGTTTTTCAGCGTATCGGCATCGGATCGCGTCGATTTCAATCGACCCGCCGCGAACTCCGCAACGTATCGTCGAGGGGCCTTCAGTTGCCGATGGGAGCCGAACGACGCACTGGGCGGGTTTCCGTTTTAAACGCTACGGCCTCGCCCCGAAATCCGCCGCTGATTTTGCCTTTCTGCTGCTCGGCGTCCCCTTTTGCGCTCAAAGGCAGTCGCAGCGCCGGCATTGCCTGGGGTATTGTCTTCGGCCTGGGTGCGGCACACTTTTATCGGCTTGTTTTTTCAATGACGCTTTCACTCGGACGTTTGCAGGTTTTCCCCCCCTGGCTTCCCGCTTGGAGTGCGAATATCCTCCTATTAATGCTCGGCTCATATCTCTTTTTGAGAGTGCGTCAGTAACAGGATTTTCATGCCATACCCCCCATTTGAGGGGATTGACAGCCCTCATTATTCCGTATAAAAGTACCTCAAAATCCAACAAAGATGCTGCTGTGTCGCCGTTTGAGTATGGTCAGTGGTTTGATATCGGGCATAAACAATGTGTTTGACGAAGCGAGAATCCGAGGTGCTGCTTTGGTGCAGCCGGGGAAAGAGCAATTGGGAGATCGGCAAGATTCTTTCCATCTCAGAGCATGGTGCTGAGTTTCACCTCAGAAATATTTTCAAAAAACTGGATACAAACTCCCGCGTTGTTGCTGTGGTGAAAGCCGTGCAAAAGGGGTGGATTCAGCCTTAGTAGAGACAGAATATGTGCTAAGCCTACGGAAATACGTAGGCTTAAAGTGCTTGTATTCTGTGCTAGGATTCTTGAAACTTTTTAGGTTTCGAGGCCTTCGCATTATTTCATTTAAAATTTTTTTGAGTCTTCGTATCAGCGTGATAGCGACGTGTCGGGACTTGCAAACAGAAACGATCTGTCCGGTTTTTCATTCAATTCAAAATAAGGGAGAAACGGTACCATGAACTTCAAACAGCGGTTTTTTAGTTTAGCGATGGCGATATTTCTTGTGAGTTTGACAACACAGGCGATGGCGGCTTTGAATCTGTCGATCACGGCCAATCCCGATCCGGTGCGGCCGGGAGAGTCAGTGCTTGTGGAATATACGGTGAGCAATAATGGGTCGTCGACGGAAACGAATGTGACGCTTGAGGCACTGATGCCGTCCGGGGTGGATTCGCTATTTGAGGGAACGCTCACGGGTGGAGGCGATTGTCCAAACACGGTTGATTCGGCGGTTTTCTGTGCTCCTGCGGAAGTTGCGACTTGGGTGCTTGGAACGATGGGGCCAGGAGAGTCGATGACGGTTTCAATGCCTCCGGTCGTTTCGGTCGGGACAGTGAATGGGACAGATATTACATTTTCGGGGACAGTGAAAGAGAATGGAA